>UINC01001560.1_pt1 | contig 57050 bp, 46 predicted proteins | sample 5385821 | NCBI WGS metagenome assembly UINC01 (sample SAMEA4666929, study PRJEB26691) | marine metagenome | isolation source: Pacific Ocean | place: Pacific Ocean | collected 2011-10-13 | reverse complement strand
GAAAATTGAATTAATTACACAACTTGATGAAAGTTCTGTGATATCATATGAGATTAATTAGTCATAGATAATTCTGCATTAAAGAGTCTAGCAAAATTCTCATATAATTTTTCCTTAACTGTTTTAGGTGATATTTTTTGATTTAAAATTTCTTGTAAAGATGTAACTCCTTTGTCAGAAATTCCACATGGAACTATATTATCAAAATAAGTAAGGTCTGTATTAACATTAAGCGCAAATCCATGCATTGTTACCCACCTACTTGCCTTTATTCCGAAGGCACATATTTTTTTTAATGAATTCGATTCATCCTTTACCCAAACTCCAGTTTCTCCATCTATTCTAAATCCTTTAATTCCAAAAAAACCAATCGTTGATATTATAACCTCCTCAAGAGTCCTAAGATATAGGCCAATATCTGTGAAAAAATTATCAAGATCAAGTATTGGATATCCAACTATTTGACCTAATCCATGAAAAGTTATGTCACCTCCTCTATTAATTTCTCTAAAATCAATACCTTTTAATTTCAATTCCTGATCATCTAATAATAAATTTGAGATCTCTCCACTCTTTCCTATTGTATATATAGGTTTATGTTCAACAATTAACAGATAATTTTCCGTTTTAATCTTTTTCTTTAAAGTTCTGTTATTAATTTTTTGGGAAACAATATTATCAAATATTCTCTTTTGATGTTCCCAACTCTTATCATAGGACAAAACTCCAAGATCCTTAACAAGGATTTCATTATTTTTCATAAATATTTCAAATATAGAAATTTAGACTTCAATCGTAATCTTAATAAACTTATCTTTGTAAAAAAAATATTTTGAAACTTTCAGAACAGGAGAAAATTAGAAGGGAGAAGTTAGCTGAATTGATAAAACTTGGAATAAATCCTTATCCAGCTAATTTATATCCTGTTGATCATCTGTCAGAAGAAATTAAAACTAAATTTTCTAAAAACAAAAAAGTTGTCATAGCTGGAAGAATAATGTCTCGAAGAATTCAAGGAAATGCATCATTTGCTGAAATTCTTGATAGTAAAGGAAAAATTCAAGTTTATTTTAACAGAGATGAGATATGTAAAGGTGAAAACAAAGAAAAATATAACATTATATATAAAAAACTTCTTGATATAGGTGATATCATTGGGATTGAAGGAGAACTTTTTACTACAAAAGTAGGTGAGAAAACTGTTTTAGTTAAAGATTTCACATTATTAAATAAATCCCTTCGCCCCTTACCTCTTCCTAAAGAAGATTCAGATGGAAAAACATATGATGAATTTAATGATACGGAGCAAAGATATAGACAAAGATATGTTGACTTAATTGTAAATCCTCATGTAAAAGAAACATTTATAAAAAGAACTAAAATTGTTAATCTTATAAGAGATTTTCTAAATAATAAAGGATATCTTGAAGTTGAAACTCCTATATTACAAACAATTCCTGGCGGAGCTAATGCAAGACCTTTTATTACTCACCATAATACTTTAGACATTCCTCTTTATCTTAGAATTGCTGATGAGCTTTTCCTAAAAAGATTAATTGTTGGTGGTTTTGATGCTGTTTATGAATTTTCCAAAGATTTCAGAAATGAGGGTATGGATAAAAATCATAACCCTGAATTTACAATGCTTGAACTTTATGTTGCTTATAAAGATTATTTCTGGATGATGGAGCTAACTGAATCACTACTTGAAAAAGTATGCATAGAATTAAATGGAGATTCATCAATTAATTTTGACTCTAAAAAAATTAGTTTCAAAAAACCTTTTAAGCGAATGTCAATATATGATGCTATTAAAAAATATACCGGTTATGATATTTCAAATATGCAAGAAGATAAGATTAGAGAGATCTGTAAAAAGATGAGTATTGAGATAACTGACCAAATGGGTGAGGGTAAACTAATTGATGCAATATTTGGCAACAAATGTGCAAAAGAAATTATTAACCCAACATTTATTACTGACTATCCCAAATCTATGAGCCCTTTAACTAAAGAGCATAGAGATGACTCAAATTTGACAGAAAGATTTGAGTTAATAATAAATGGTATGGAGATAGCAAATGCTTATTCTGAATTAAATAATCCTATTGATCAGTTAAATAGGTTTGAGGAGCAACTTAAACTAAGTGAAAAAGGAGATGAAGAAGCAATGTTTATTGATAAAGATTTTGTAAAATCTCTTGAATATGGAATGCCTCCGACCTCTGGAATTGGAATTGGAATTGATAGATTAATTATGCTTATGACTAATCATACATCTATACAAGAAGTATTATTCTTTCCTCAGATGAAACCTGAGAATTCTGGTATAGATATTTCTGAAGAAGCTTCTAAAATTCTAAATGTTATAAAAAATAACAAGGAGTTAAATATAGATGATCTAAAAAGCAAGTTTGATTTCTCTAATAAAAAATGGGATAAATTCCTTAAGGAACTCAGAGAAAAAGATTTAATCACAGTTATTGAGAATAAGGAAAATCAAATATTAGTCAAGCTGACTTAAACTAAACCTTTCAATAAGGCTAATTAGCTTTTCTGAATACTCTGGATCTGTTGCATATCCAGCTTTTTTTAATCCCTCTGCCCAAGCTTTATAGTCCTTCTTATTTATATCAAATAGAAATCTATACCTATTTCTATTAACTAAAAAAAGAGAATGATCTTTATATGATTTTACAGGATTCCTGTATGATCTAAAACACTCATTCTCTTCATCATCATCATGATAAATTTTTTTCCCTTTCCAATCTTTATGACATTTTATTCCAAAATGGTTGTTTGCTTTTTTTGCTAAAGTTGTTTCTCCATAACCAGATTCAAGTATTCCTTGCGCCATTGTAATGCTTGCAGGAATTTTATAAACTTTCATCTGTTTTCTTGCTATTGGTGCATATAACTTAATATATCTCTCAATTTTTTGATCAACAGTAATGTTAGTATTTGATTGATTTATCCTATTTATAGTTCCACAAGAAAATGTGAGAAGTAAAAACAGTATTAAAGAAAAAAAATTTATAAATTTGTTTACAACCATTGAAACTAAGTTATGTTTAAATTAAGTAAACTAAAAATATTTTTTTTCACAATATCTATTCTATTTCAATCTTGTGGGGTCTATGTTCAATCAGATTATGATAGAGATGTAGATTTTTCAGAATACAATACATTTGCATTTTATAAACCGGATATTGATAAAGTAAAAATTTCTGATTTAGATAAGAAAAGAATACTTAAATACATTGATTTAAGCCTTAAAGAAAAGGGTTTAACAAGATCTGATAATCCTGATATTATTGTAACTATAGAGACTCTATCTAGAGAAAGAGTATATCTTAGAAATAATTTAGCTTATGGCTATTATCCTCAGGTACTTTGGGGATATTATAATCATCCATCGAGCAGTTTAGTTACTTCAAATACCCAAGGAACTCTCTTTATCAATATAATAGACACTAAAAATAATCAGTTAGTCTGGCAAGGAAGAGGAGTTGGAATTATAAATGAATTTAGGGAAGATAGAGATGAAATGATTGGTGATTTTGTAAATAAAATTTTTGAAGAATACCCTCCTAAATCTGACTAATTATTTTTTCAGATTCAGATAGTACAGATTTTATTCCAGCTATGTTTTTTCCACCAGCAGTTGCAAAGAAAGATTGCCCTCCTCCATTACCATCAATTAATGGAGAAAGCTCTTTAACAATTTCTGATGCATCTAATCCTTTTTCTTCTACTATCTCTTTAGATATAAAACAAGAAATAAAGACCCTTTCATTAGTCTTAGAAAGAATAATCATAAATAGTTTATCAATTTGATCAGATACCACAAAACATAAATCTTTAATTGATTTTAAATCTAAATCTAATTCACTTAAAAAAATATTAACTCCATTAACTAAACGAATATTTTCAATTATATCCTTTTTTATTGACTGAACCTTAATTTTATTAAGTGATTCGTTCTCTTTTTTAAGAAGTTTATTTGCTTCATCAATTGCTGCCTTTTTTTTAATAGCTTTTTTCTTAAGATTTTCAGCTAATATCTTTTTAGCAGAACTTGTAGCCAGAATTCTTCTTATTCCAAATGCCTGTGATCCCTCAGAAATAATTTTGAAACCTCCAATATTTTTAGTGTTTTTTACATGTGTTCCACCACATAATTCATAAGAATCATTAAATTTTATAGTCCTTACTTTTTTTCCATATTTTTCTGAGAAAAGTCCAACCGCACCTTTCTTTATAACTTCTTTGTAATCTGCAGATCTATCTTCTACAAGATCTATACTTTCATTAATTAGATTATTAACATAGTCTTCAACTTTATTAATTTCCTCAGTAGATAATTTTGATTGATGAGAGAAATCAAATCTAAATGATTCTTCTGATATCATCGACCCCCTCTGTTCAACATGATTACCTAGTATGTTTTTCAGCGCTAAATGGAGAAGATGTGTTGCAGTATGATTTGATTCAATTTGAAATCTCCTTTCTTTATCTATAACGCCCTTAAAGGTAGAATCTGTATTATTTGGCATTGTATCAGTTACATGGATTATATCATCATTATCCTTGATTGTATCTATTATTTTAAAAATATCTTTTGATTTAGACTCAATAAATCCAGTATCTCCAATTTGACCTCCTGATTCACCATAAAACGGGGTGTTATCAAAAACTAAATGAAAATTTATTCCATTTTCTGTTTCTACTTCTCTATATTTTATTAGGTTCATATTGCTTTCTAATTTATCGTATCCAACAAATTGAGACTTCCTGTTTTCATCTATAATTATCCATTTATGATATACTAATTTAGTTTTGGATTTAGATCTTTCTTTTTGTTTTTTCATATTTTCATCAAATCCTTTAACATCAACTTTAATTCCACTCTCAGCAGCAATTAAAGAGGTTAAATCAATAGGGAATCCATAGGTGTCATATAATTTAAAGGCATCTTGTCCCACAATAATTTTATTTTTTGAACCTTTGATTAATTTATTAAGCAATAAAATTCCCTGATCTAAAGTTTTTAAAAAAGCTGATTCTTCATCTTTAATCACTGATTCAATTACTCCACCTTCATCCTTAATATTTGGATACTCATCTTGTAAATCTTTTGAAACTTTTGATACTAGTTTATGTATAAATGGAGACTTAATATCTAAATAGGTATATCCAAACCTGATAGCTCTTCTTAAGATTCGTCTAATAACGTAACCTGATCCAATATTGCTTGGATGTTGCCCATCAGCAATTGATATAATAACAGCTCTAGTATGATCTGAAATAACTCTAAAAGCCTTATCAATCTTATCGTTTTCTAAATATTTCAACCCTGAGATTTTTTCAATCTCAGATATTAATGATTCAAATACATCTGTATCATATGTAGAGCTCTTATTTTGAAGAACCATGCAAAGTCTTTCAAGCCCCATTCCAGTATCCACATATTTTTTACTAAGCTTTTTAAGCGAACCATCATTTAAACGATTATATTGAATAAAAACAAGATTCCATATTTCAATTATATGGGGATGATCTTTATTTATTAATTTCCTAGCATTTATTTTATCTTTTTCTTCTTGTGACCTAATGTCAATATGAATTTCAGAACATGGTCCACATGGTCCATAATCTCCCATCTCCCAGAAATTATCTTTTTTACCGTAATAGATTATTTTTTCTTCTGGAAAAAATTTCTTCCAATAATTATATGTTTCCTCATCTGCTGGAATATTATCATCTTTTGATCCCTTAAAAACAGTAACATACAGATCCTCTTTATTAATTTTATATTGATCAGTCAACAATTCAATTGACCAATCAATAATTTCTTCTTTAAAATAATCTCCAAAACTCCAATTACCGAGCATCTCAAAAAAAGTATGATGATATGTATCTATACCAACCTCTTCAAGGTCATTATGTTTACCAGAAACTCTAAGACATTTTTGTGAATTAACAATTCTTAAATCATTAGGGTCTTCAGTGCCTAAAAAGATATTTTTAAACTGATTCATCCCAGCATTTGTAAACATAAGGTCATTATCATAATTATTTAATATAGATTCTGATGAAATTTTTATATGGCCTTTAGACTTAAAGAATTCGATAAATTTTTTTCGAACTTGAGATGATTTCATTTTTTCTATATTTGTATATTCAAACTGGTAGAATCTAGTAGAAAATTACAACAAATTGGCCTATGTCCAAAACTAAATATTATTTTGATAAAGATAACCTGGAGTTTATTCCAATTAAAGGGACTAACCTTAATAAATTATATAATCTATTATTATTCTTAATAAGTTCAATAATTTTTGGAGGATTTATAACTGTATTACTATTAAATACTGAATTTATTGACACTCCTCAGGAACTGGTACAATCTAGAGAAATTAAAAATTATGAACTTCAACTTAAAGTTCTAAACAAAAAGCTAGAACAAGTTGAATCGACATTAGCCAATATTGAAAAAAGAGATAATAATCTTTATAGAGTTTATTTTGAAGCAAGTCCAATTCCTGAAGCTCAAAGAAAAATGGGATTTGGAGGTATAAATAGATATGATTATTTAAATGGGTATGAAAATTCTGATCTAATTATTGGTACAACAGAAAGAATAGATATTCTTACAAAAGAACTTGTAATTCAATCTAAATCACTAGATGAGATTGAGCTTCTTGCAAAAAACAAAGAATCGCTTCTTTCATCAATTCCTACTATTCAACCAATTAATAACTCCGATTTAAAAAGAATGGCTTCTGGATTTGGATGGAGAACAGACCCTTTTACAAAAAAAAGAAAAAGACACTGGGGTATGGACTTTTCAGCAGAAAGAGGCTCGGCAATTTATGCAACTGGTGATGGGAAAATTTCTAGGGCTGATAATAGGGCGGCAGGTTTTGGAAATCATGTAAGAATTGATCATGGTTTTGGATACGTTAGTATATATGCGCATATGGATAATATTTCTGTAAGAAAAGGAAATAAGGTAAAAAGAGGTGATATTATAGGGTATGTAGGAAGTTCTGGGCGTTCAGTAGCACCTCACCTGCATTATGAAATAACGAAAGATGGAAAAAAAATTAACCCTATTAATTTCTATTATGGGAATCTTTCACCTGGAGAATTTGAAACTCTTATAACCCAAGCTTCGCAAGAGAATCAGTCTCTTGACTAGTGCTATGTATTTTGAATTACCTGACAAAAAATATTTTAGCATAAGTGAGGTCTCTAAACTTTTCAGTGTAAATAATTCCCTAATTAGATTCTGGGAAAAAGAGTTTGATCAGTTAAATCCAAAAGTTAAGCCTTCTGGAATTAGAAAATTTACAAAAGATGATATTGAAAATATTTCTACGATATACAGTTTACTTAAAGAAGAGGGACTAACTATTCAGGGAGCAAAAAAAAGGCTTAAATCAAAGAATAAAATAAATTCAAATAATTTATCCATTATAAAAAAGCTTGAAAAAATTAAATTTGAACTAAAAAATTTGAAATCAAATATCTGATTATTTTTTTCTGAAAAAAATATCTATTGGGACGCCCTTTAAATCATATTCCTTTCTAAGCTGGTTCTCTAAGAATCTCTTGTAAGGATCTTTTATGTATTGTGGTAAATTACAATAAAACGCAAATTGAGGGTAAGGTGTTGGTAACTGTCTAGAAAATTTGATTTTTATATACTTGCCTTTATTACTTGGGGGAGGGGTTTTTTCTATTATTGGTAATATATAGTCATTAAGTTTTTTTGTTGGGATTTTTTGCTTTCTCTTTTCATATACTTCCATTGCAATTTTTATAGCATCAAAAATTCTTTGTTTTTGGGTTGATGAAATAAAAACAATAGGAATATCTATAAATGGTGATGTTTTTTCATGTATTTTATCTTCTATAAAGCTAGTTGTATTTTGATCTTTTTCAACCAAGTCCCATTTATTAGAAAGAATTACAATTCCTTTCTTATTTTTTGATGCTAACCAAAATATATTTTGATCCTGTGAATCAAATCCTCTTTTAGAATCATAAATTAAAATAGAAACATCCGAATTTTCAATAGCCCTAATAGATCTAAGAATAGAATAGAATTCAACATTTTCACTTATTTTAGTCTTCTTTCTTATTCCTGCAGTATCAATTAAATCAAATTCAAAACCAAATTGATTATATCTAGTATATAAGCTATCTCTTGTTGTCCCTGGAACATCTGTAACAATAAACCTATCTTCTCCAATCAAAGCATTTATAAATGAAGACTTTCCAGCATTTGGTCTTCCGATTACAGAAAATTTAGGAACAGGACTATCTATAAAATCATTCTCAGGTAAAAGTTTAACTAAAGAATCTAATACTTCCCCTGAACCTTGACCATTTATTGATGAAATACAAAAGAGATTATCAAATCCTAAAGAATAAAATTCATTTGAACTTTTAATTAGCTTTGAATTATCAACCTTATTTACTAAAATAAAAACTGGTTTTGAAGTTTTGTGTAAAAGCTGGGCTATTGTCTCATCCATTCCACTTAGACCATCCTTAACATCAACAATAAATAGAATTACATCAGATTCTTCAATTGCTAGAATAACTTGCTTATCAATCTCTTTTTGAAAAACATCATCTCCTAATTTAAGATATCCACCTGTATCTATTACAGTAAATTCTTTTCCATTCCAATCTGACTTTCCATAATGTCTATCTCTAGTAACACCACTTAATTCATCAACAATAGCATCTTTTTTTTGAATAAGTCGATTAAATAATGTTGATTTCCCAACATTAGGTCTTCCTACTATAGCAACAATTCCTCCCATATAAAAAATATTTTCTATAAATTATATCCAAACCTTTTTAGAGATAACTTATCATTTCTCCAATTCTTTTTAACCTTTATAAAAACCTCAAGAAAAATCTTTTTATTAAAGAACTTTTCTAAATTTTTTCTAGCATTTGTGGCAACCTTCTTTAAAGCAGATCCCTTATGTCCTATCAATATATTTTTTTGGGAGTCTCTTTCAGTAAATATAATAGCCCTTATTTTTATTATTTTGTTTGTTTCCTTAAACTCTTCCGTAACAACTTCAACTGAATATGGAATTTCTTTATCATAATTAAGCAATATTTGCTCTCTTAAAGATTCATTAACAAAAAATCTTTCAGATTTATCAGTAAATTGGTCTTTAGGGAAAAAGGGCGGTGATTCTGGAATGCTTTTAATAAAAATTTCTTTTAATTCATTAATAAAAAAGCCCTCCTTCGCAGATATTGGATATATTTTAATTTCTGGAAAAATATTCTCCCAATACTTTACAGAACTTTCTAATTTCTCTTGATTAAAAAGATCAATTTTGTTAAGTAAAACCAACTTAGGGACTTGCAGTTTGTTTATTTTCTTAATTAATGAATCATTTTTAAAATCCTTCCCTCCTACTTCATCAATAAAAACTAAAACATCAGAATCAATTAAAGTCTCATTTATAAACTTCATCATAGCTTCTTGCAGTTGATAATTTGGATCCAATATACCAGGAGTGTCTGATATAACTATCTGATAGTCATCACCATTGATTATTCCTTTTATTCTATGTCTGGTTGTTTGTGCTTTGGAAGTAATAATAGAAAGCTTATCCTCCATTAAAGCATTTATCAATGTTGATTTCCCAACATTAGGTCTCCCAATAATTGATACAAACCCAGATTTATGTATTTTTTTACTCATTTTTCGCAAATATAGCCACTAAAATTTAATGATTTGCCTATAGTTGTTAAAGTTTATATATTTGCAACCTAAATCGCGAGGTAGAGCAGTAGGTAGCTCGTTGGGCTCATAACCCAAAGGTCGCAGGTTCGAGTCCTGCCCTCGCTACTATCAAAACCCACTATATATAGTGGGTTTTATCTTTTATAATAACTTGAAACTGTACCTCCCCAGTCAGGATCTGCAGAACCAATCCATAGTTTTTTTAATGAATCTAGAGCTACAGCATGAACTCTTCCAAAATAAGCTTTATGAGGTATCCTTTCAACATTATACATAGTTGGAAATAACTGTGCATTAATTCTATTAAGACCAAGATGATCTTCTATATAAAGGGTACCGTCATCTTTATAATACCTTGGAAGGAAAAGAGCATCACTTAAAGGAATCTTTTGTGCAAGATATCTGTATGCAACTTGGGTAATGGCAGTTATAATTCTCTGACCACCAGCTGCGCCAAGGGCTAAAACTACTTCATCTTCATTAGTAAATAGGGTAGGTGAAATATGAGAAGAAACTCTATCTCCTGACTTATCTTCACCTAGATATCCTCCCAGGTATGGACCCATTGTTACATTATACAAAAAACCTAACCCTTTTGTTGCAACTTTTGAACCCATATTTGGTCCTAAAGTTTGAGTAATTGCAACTACATTACCTTCTTGATCAGCAGCAGTTAGATGGGCAGTGTGTCCAATGGCAAGATCTGAAGATAAGATTTCATCAGATTTGTTTTTTAAGGCAAATAATGAATTATCATTATTTATTTCATTAGCAATTTGCATTGCATTATCATAAGATAATATGCTTTTTAATGAGTCAGGATTATTTTGATGATAACGATATTCAAACGCTCGTTTAGAAGCAGTAGAAATTTTTAATGCTAATTCTTTTTCAGTTTGTATTTTTAAATTATCTAGAATCTGTAGAATTTGAATAGTTATAGCTCCATATGAGGGAAGATATAATGAATGGATTTTATAACCTTGAAAAGTTCCAGATAAAACTTTTGAATCAAGTGCTGAATAATTTTTTAAATCCTCTAATGTGATAAGTCCTCCATTTGATTGGATGTCATTAACAATTTTTTCAGCTACCTCTCCTTCATAAAACCCTGCTTTACCATTTTCAGAAATACTTTTTAAAGTATTTGCTAAATCCTTTTGGAATACAATATCTGCAGGCATAAATGAATCCCCTTCAGAGTTTAGAAAATAAAGCTTAGTACCTTCAAAATTTTCAATTATATTCTTAACACTTGCTTGCCTTTTTGCTTCACCAGTTAATATCATATATCCTTCTTCAGCATATCTAATTGATGGCGTCATTACAGTTTTTAAATCAAGAACACCATGTTCTTCATGTAGTTTTATAAGCCCAGCAACTACCCCTGGAATACCAATAGTTTTATAACCATAGCTTTCTGACGAACTATTCTCACTATTATAACTTAATGGAACTTGTGTGGTTGCATCTACTCCTGCAATATTTCCATCTGCAGTTTTATAAATCGACTGAAGTCTTCCTCCAATTCCACTCATACTTGGTTCAACAACAGATAATGTAAATGCAGATGCTACAGCAGCATCAAACGCATTACCTCCAATTGAGAAGATTGCTTTTCCAGCTTGAGCTGCTAGAGGATGAGGCGCTGATATTATATCATTCTTATGTTGATTTTTAACACTACATCCTATAGTTAGTAAACATACGCTTACGTATATAAATATATTTTTAAATAAAATCATAGAAATAAAAAAAGGGCTTATTTAAATAAGCCCTTTTTTAATAATAATAATTATTGATTTACTTGAGTTTTAGTAAAAATACCTGGATCTTCTGCAGGTGCATTTGCATTTGCATTCAATTCATTATAAGAATATGGCATTCTCTCCGGATAAGGAGCTCCAGGACCATCTACAAGAACAAATGGAACACTTATAGCACTATCAGATGCTCTTAATCTTCTAGCATCATTAAAAGGCATATGCATTCCAAATCCACTTACATATCTTTCCTCAATAACTTCTCTTAAAAAAGCTGATTTTGGATCAATACCATCCGTATTTTCAATTCCTCCAGAATTAAAATCTGCAGCATCAAAAGCAGCATAATTATAAGAATCAGTAATGTGGTTATCATTTAAACCTCCTCCTGAGTTTAGCCAAGATCTGACATTATTAAGGTGAGGCAATCCACTGGCTACCCCTCCTGATCTTCCTTTAGCTTCTGCAAGAATTAATTGATTTTCAAAATAAGTAGCCATATTTTGAGGTTCAGTTTCTGCAATTACACCAGTATTTGCAGATCCACTTGATGAATTAATTTTATAATAACCATATCTAGCAGTCTCATCTGTTTTAGAATGATTTCTATTAATTGAATAAGAATTGCTTAGCAGTTGTAATAAATAACTTTCAGATCCTCCAGATGAATTACCAAGATCTCCCGCTCTTGATCCATTAAGAATAGTAGCGAAAAGGTTTACATCACCTGAACTCTGAGATCCTGGTGGATTATAAGTCATATCACCAGATGCAGAACTAATTCCACTGTTAGCAGCAGAAACTGCACCACTATAATTTTTCTTATGAAGATTAAAACGTGCTTTCAAAGTATATGCAGCAGCTATCCATTTACTTGTATCTCCACCATAAATGATGTCTTGAGATAAACCTCCTGATCCAGCAGCTGATAATGTTTGAATACCCGCGTCTAATTTAGATATTGCAGCATTATAAACTGAAACTTGTCCGTCAAAAACAGGATCTTCAATTTCAGGATTTCCAGCTTCACTATATGGGATAGCCCCCCAAAGGGAAGCAGCTGTTCCAAAAGCATGACCTTCAATTATCTGTGCTATACCAACTAAAAGAGAATTAGATGAGTTTTCTTGCAAATTTCTCATATTAGTTAAAACACCAACATAAAGTGCATTCCATGAACCGTTTGCTTCTACAGTTGACAAGTTATAACCATATATGTTTGAGTATAGAGAACTAAAACCTATCAATTGTCCAGAATACATTCCACTGATTCTGTTTAAATGTCCAAGTTGAAGTTGGATATTTGCTAACTGTGAACCTGTTAAAAATAGCTTGTCCTCAACATCTGATATTAGAATATCATTAGGATTTGCATTAATATCTTCATTTATGTCCTCACAAGAGAACGAGAATATAAGAATTAAAGCTAATATTGATTTTGTGTATAATTTTTTCATTTTTTTAATAATTTATAGTTAGACTAAACAGAAAACCAGTTGTCTGAGGATTTGTAAAGTATTCAATACCCTGTGCAACACTTACACCTTTCGTATTTATCTCAGGATCTATACCATCAACTTGATTGATGTTAATTAGATCTCTTCCTGTAAAAGTTAAAATCACATCATTCAAACCAAGAGATTTAATGCGTGAATTATCTAAGACATAACTCAGAGACAAGTCTCTTAACTTTGTCCATGTTGCATCATTAATAGAAAAGTTATATGCTTGGTTATCACCAAATCCTCCACCGATTCCGGTTCTATACCAATTTTCATCTAAAAGAACTGGACCAGCTCCGAAATCTTCTATATTACCTCTTACAGTTGTACCAGCAGCAATTGTGTTTCCTTTAAAGTTAACTAAAGGCTGATCTAATGTAATCCTATTTGCTGTTTCTGCTGTAGTTCCAAATCTACGTAACACCCATAGAGTTCTTGGTGAAAATTCACCACCCTCTGAATGCTCAAGAACTGCATTAAGTCTCCATTTCTTATATCTCATATTAAGTGAGAGACCACCTCTCCAGTCTGGATTTGGATCTCCAAGAACAATTGGACTAGATGTAATTTGAGGGAATCCATTTGAATTTAAATCAAGATTTCCAGCTCCATCAGTTTTTGAACCTGTTCCATATAGAGTACCTAAAGGATGACCAACAATTGCTCTTGAACTAACAGAAGCACCAGGAGACAAGTTAATAGTTTCTGTTCCATATAAATCTGTTACCTCATTTTCATTAGTAGACCAGTTTAAAGCAGCAGAAAGACCAAAATCAGACTCATCAATTAAATTAAGTCCAAGATCTAGTTCCATTCCTTTATTTGTCATTTCTCCATAATTCCCATACTGAGTTGAGAAACCTGAAGAAGGAGATAATGTAACATCTAAAAGAATTCCTTCTATTATGTTATCATAATAAGTAAATGATAAAGATACTTTATCATCATTGAATCTAAAGTCTCCTCCAATTTCCCACTCTGTTTTAATTTCAGGTTCTAGATTAGGGTTACCTAGGTTATTATCCAACCTAAATCCACCTCCAAATAAGTTACTATCTAGTGGATCACTATAAGTTGAATATCCAAAACCTCCTTCAGCTAAAGTCTCAAATTTATGAGCAGATGGCTGAACACCTACCTGACCCCATGAAGCTCTTAACTTTGCAAAAGAGAATACATCACCTTCTGCCATTCTTTCAGTTACCACCCACGCTACATCAGCAGCAGGATAGAAAAATGTTCCATTAATTGTTGATGATGCTTCTAACGCACCTGATACATTAAGGAATAACTCGTCATTAACATCAAAGTTTAGTATACCATAACCTCTATTTGATCTTCTAAAGGATCTATAGTTAGAAAAACTTGACGCCTCAGCTGAAGTATTTAATGCTGTTGTCTGTTTTGATGAATTTACAAGAAAACCTGTAATGTTTCCAGAAATTCTGTTATACTTTCTATCATTATAACTCCAACCTGCTGTTGCAGTTAAATTAATATTATCAGCAAGATTAAAGTTTGCTTTTCCAATAATATCTAGTGTTGAGTTTCTAATATCAATTACATCCTCTTGGAATTGACCTTGTGCTCTAGAACTAGCATCCCCAATTGGAAAGAAATATGTTCTTTTATCGTCTGCAACATCTACATTTCCTCTTGTAATAACTGAAAACCAGTTAGTTGGTTTAATAGTTAATTGAGGTGTAACCGTTATCCTATTTACTTTTGTTAATGCTGTTTGTTCATTAACTGTCCAAAGAGGATTTGTATAAGTCTGATTTTCACTTCGACCAATTGGTTTTCTATAAGATCTACCTCTGTTAACATACTCTGTTCCACTAGAACTAGTGTATGTACCCCTATAATCTCTTCCATCAAAATCAGGTGCAGTCCTAAGAAGTCCAAGCATTAGTCCTGATACATTTGAACTTTGCTGAATTCTATTTGAATTAGTATAAGTATAAGCCATTTTACTTGATAAGGTTATTTTATCATTTAATCTCGCCTCATAGTTCAAACGAACATTTGTCCTTTCATAAGTAGCATTTTTTATGATTCCATCCTGATCCAAGTGACCTAAACTAAAGAAATAGTTACTATTGTCTCCACCTCCACTAATAGTTAAATCATTTTGTAGAGAATGACCAGTTCCAAATACTGAATTCCAGTTTTCATCAACAAAAGTTTCCTGTGAATTTTTATCATCAATATTTTTGTATATAGTTCCATTGTCAGCTGTGAAAAATGCTCCTGTTTTATATGTGTCCATAAGACCAGATCTACCAGGAATCCAATCACCCCATGACTCAGCTCTGTTTGTTCCAAATACTCCACTACGACCTTGTCCCCAAGTATCTTGCATTGGTATTCTTTCTGATATTTCATCAAATGAATAAGAAGATTTAAATGTAATTTTCGCCTCTCCTCTTGATCCTTTTTTTGTTGTTATTACAACAACTCCGTTTGCAGCTTTACTTCCATATAAAGCACCAGCTGATGCTCCTTTTAAAACCTGAACAGACTCTATGTCATTAGGGTTAATATCATTCAAACGAGATCCTTGTGTTACACCTCCATTACCACCAGTAATAAGGTTACCACCAGAATAAGAGGTTGTATTATCCATTGGAACCCCATCAACAATTATAAGAGGTTGTATTGAACCATCTATTGTATTGGCACCACGGATTCTAATTGTACTCCCAGCTCCTGGGTCACCATTAGATCGAGTAATTCTAACACCTGAAGCTTTTCCACTTAAAGCATTAACTACTGTAGGTTCCGCAGATCTTATAACATCATCAGTTGCTATAACAGATGAAGTTGATCCTTGTTGATCTCGAACTGCTGCAAAACCAAGTGCAGTAACAACAACTTCCTCTAATTCATTGTCAAGTTGAAGTGATACAGAAATACTATCTTGGTTACCAACAGTGACAAATTCACTCGTATATCCAATATAACTAATCACTAAAACATCTCCTGAACTAGCATCAATTGTAAAGTTCCCATCAAAATCTGTAGAGACCCCTGTACTAGTATTCTCAATAATAACATTAGCTCCAGGAAGTGGACCTCCGTTTTCATCAAGAACAACTCCACTTATTCCTCCTTGTCCAAAAACAATTAATGAACTTAAAAGAAATAATGTTGTAAATATATGTTTCATAATTATTTGTTAATTTTTAATGAAATAAGATACAAAAAAATAGGATTAATACTAATAATTAATCTTTTAAATTAAAATGATTCTAAATGATTCTAAATGATTCTAAATAATTGTAAATAATAGTTTCCTATATTTACAATTATGGATACAACATATACATGTTCCAAATGTGGAATGTCAGTAAAAAGCAAGTGTGCTAAATGTGATGAGCCTCTTCTTAATAATACTATAGATCTTGATAATGGAGATCAAGTCCAAGTTTCATATTGCCCAATATGTGAAGGTAAAATTAAATCTCCAATGTGTTGTGGTTTAGATATGTCTTGTGAAATCTAATTTAAGATTTTAAAATGTTTAAACATTTTAAACCCTAAATACATGAACTCAAAAAATATCGGCTTAATTTCAGGTCCTTTAGCATTTATATTAATCTTATTTTTCTTTCATCCTGAAGGCTTGAATCCACAAGCTAATGCTGTCCTAGCATCAACAATATGGATAGCAATTTGGTGGATAACAGAAGCCATTCCTATTGCAGTGACTGCTTTGTTACCCATTGTTTTATTCCCATTAACTGGTGGATTAGAACTATCTGAAACAACAGCTTCCTTTGGACATAAATATGTTTTCCTCTACGTAGGAGGTTTTATCATTGCCATCGCAATACAAAAATGGAACTTACATAAAAGGATAGCCTTGAATATCATTAATTTCATCGGCACTAATGTAGTTAACATAATCCTTGGTTTTATGGTTGCTACTGCATTTATGTCGATGTGGATTTCCAATACTGCCACTGCTGTTATGATGCTACCTATTGCTATGGCAATTGTAACACAATTAAGAGACAATCCCGATACAATTGAGGATGAAAATCAAATTTTTGGAAAAGCTATAATGTTAGGAATAGCATATAGTGCTTCAATTGGTGGTGTAGCTACTTTAATTGGGACACCTCCTAATTTGGTATTAGCAGGTGTAGTTGAAGAAACCTTTGGATATGAAATCACCTTCGCTCAATGGTTTAAATTTGGTTTTCCTATCTCTATAGTGTTATTATTTTTGTGCTGGAAATACCTGACCAGTTTTGCCTTTAAGTTTAAACAAAAGGCTTTTCCTGGAGGACGTGCAGAAATTAGCAAACAATTGAGGGCGTTAGGTCAAATTAGCTATGAAGAAAAGTTAGTAGCTATAGTGTTTACCTTAACAGCTTTTGCATGGGTTACCAGAGATTTTTTATTAAAGCTAGTAGTCCCAGCTATTGATGATACAATTATAGCTATGATTAGTGCTGTCATAATTTTTTTATTACCTACAAAAAATAAAAAAAGACGACTATTAAATTGGGAAGAAGCTGTAAAATTACCGTGGGGAATTTTATTATTATTTGGTGGGGGAATGGCATTAGCTGCAGGTTTTAAGGATAGTGGATTAGCTTTATGGATAGCTAATCAAATGACTTTATTAGATGGAGTTTCTCTGTTTTTACTGTTATTTATTTTGATTGCTTCCGTTAATTTCTTAACAGAAATAACCTCTAATTTAGCAACCACTGCTATGTTATTACCTGTTCTATATCCGATGGCAATGACAATTGATGTTCATCCATTTATTTTGATGGTTTCCGCTACAGTAGCTGCTTCTTGTGCATTTATGTTACCTGCTGCTACACCTCCTAATGCCGTAGTTTTTGGGTCAGGTTATTTGCGTATTCCTGATATGGTTCGCGCTGGTATATGGATGAACCTACTTTCAATAATTCTTTTAAGCCTTATTGTATACTTTTTCCTTCCCTTTTTATGGGATTTTGATCCTTTAAAATATGTAATCCCAGAGAATTAGTTAGTCTTTTTCTTCTAACCATCATTTTTAATTACAGGATAATCAATCCCAAGTTGCTGAAGATAAGTTTCATATTTTGATTCATCAAAATAGAATTCCTTCAATCTAGATTTATATTGTTCCATTATATCTTTATTTAAAAAAGTAGCAGGAGGATCATTTTCTGAGATCATGGGTCTATATTCTGTTTCTTCCTTCTGAACATTTTCGAAATAGTCTTTAGCTTGAGTTAGTTTATCAGGTTTTAACAAAAAGTCTAAAATTGTCATAGCTAATACCTTAGCACCAGCATTTGCACCTTTATGAGCAATAGGAGTTGCCATAGCTATTGAATTAGACCAGTGGTGTCCCTGAAGTCCTGGAATATTTGACGGGAATCTCAAAGTTACTGTTGGAACTTTCCAAGAAATATCACCAATATCATCAGAACCACCGCTAATGAATATAGGGAGGGGTGATCCAATTTTATTTATTTTAGTTGCCAGTCCTGAAGTATTTGAAGAATTAACTTCTTTTTGAACTGCTGTTGCTAATTTTTGATCATTTTCAGACCAGTCAGGAAGACCTATGTCTTTAATATTCTCATACATTTCTTCAGCGATAACTTTATTAAAATGTCTTGGCCAAGCAGTTCCTAGAATCCTAGATGTAAATGAAGTATTAGTCATTAAAGCCGCACCTTCTGCCATTTTATTTGCAGTATCATACATGTCCATTATTCCTTCATATTTAATATCTCTGAAGTAAAACCAAATTGATGCTTTTGAGGGAACAACATTTGGTTGATCTCCAGCATCAGTAAAAATTGAGTGTGATCTTTTTAAAGGATGAAGATGCTCACGTTTGTAATTCCATGCAATATTCATTAATTCAGCAGCATCTAATGCACTTCTTCCTCTCCACGGTGCTCCTGCAGAATGAGCCGTTTCTCCATCAAATGTATACTCTACTGAAATTAGCCCAGTTCCAGTTGCTAACCCCCATGAAACTCCTAAATTACTACTAACATGAGTAAAAATACACATGTCTATATTGTCAAAATACCCATCTCTCACATACCATGCTTTAGTTCCAATTTGTTCTTCTGCTACACCAGGCCATAAAACTAAAGTTCCTTCTATATTGTTGTCTTTCATAATTTTTTGAACTGATAAGGTAGCTGTAATCACAACAGGTAGACCTGAATTATGACCTTCTCCATGTCCTGGAGCTCCTTCTATAATAGGTTTATGATAAGCTACACCAGGATACTGAGAAGCTTTAGGAATACCATCAATATCACTACCAAGAGCTATAGTAGGTCCTCCATCTCCATTAGACCAAGTTGCAAACCAAGCAGTTGGCACATTTGAAGCTCCCTTTTCTATTATAAAATCATTTGATTCTAAAATTGATGTTAAATAATTTGAAGTTTCAAATTCTTGAAATCCTAATTCAGAAAAGCTAAAAACTTTATCAACCATAATTTGAGTTTTTTTCTTATCCTCTTCAACAAGATTAATTGCAGTATTTTTTAAAGATTTAATTTTTTTATTTGAATATTTCTTCTGAGCATTAAGATTCATAGCTATTGAAAGAATCATGACAGAAGTAATTAGTATAGTTATCCTTCTCATATTAGTAAGTTTTTTTAAATATAGTAATATCTTTTAATAGTGATATCTTTTAAAGGATTCTATTGCAGCATAATCTGCAAGGCCCATTTCTTTATATTTATGTGCAGTTTCTTTATTCCTTTCTTCAGCTCTAACCCAAAACTCTCTTAGATCTTGACCCTGAAACATTACAACATCTTTTTGAGTTTGATGAAAGAAAATTGATGTTCTTTTTCTTAATACTTGATTTGGACTCATTGGTACAGCCATATCTATATCATGAATATCCCACTCTAGCCAAGCTCCTCTATATAGCCATAACCAACAATCTTTAATAAACCTTTCTTTTTTAATAGATTTCAATGCATCAAAAATTATATTTAGACATACTTTGTGTGTTCCATGAGGATCTTCAAGATCTCCGGCAGCATAAATTTGATGAGGTTTTATCTTTTTTATTAATAAAGCTGTCTTTTCTATGTCTTTTTCTGAAGGATGGTTCTTTTGAATTTTACCAGTTTCATAAAAGGGCAAATTCATGAAATGAGTATTCTTATCTGGAATACCAATATATCGTGTAGCTGCAATTGCTTCACTTTTTCTTATAAGACCTTTTAATTTTCTAACTTGTTTTGAGCCAAACTGATCAATTCTTTTATTTTTTAGCTCTTTAATTAAACCTTTTAAATCATTAGTCTTAACTTCATTCACATCTTTTGAAACCTCAAGGAATTTTAAGGCATCATGATTAGATACAGCAATATTTCCTGATGTCTGATAAGCAACATGAACATCATGACCTTGAGATACAAGTCTATCAAAAGTTCCTCCCATTGAGACAACATCATCATCTGGATGTGGGCTAAAGATTATAACCCTTTTAGGATTCGGAGATTTTCTTTCTGGTCTAGTTTTGTCATCTGCATTTGGCTTTCCCCCTGGCCATCCAGTTATTGTATTTTGAAAATGATTAAACATTTTAATGTTTAATTGGTAGGAAGATCCCTCTATAACTAATAAATCAGAAAGTCCATTCTTGTTATAATCTTCATCAGTTAATTTAAGTATAGATTTTCCTGTAATCTCGGTTAGCCAAACAACAGCTCTTCTCTTCATTAGATCAGTCCATTTACAAGTGTCAACTAACCATGGTGTTTTAGATTTTATTAATTCACTTGCAGACTCATTATCTAATATTAATGTAGTATTATTATGTTGTTGAAGATATGATACTGGAACTAAAGGTGTGACATCTCCCTCAACTGACTTTTTTACAATTAAACTCTTGTGAATACCCCATGCTATAACTATTATTCTTTTAGAATTAAAAATTGTTCTAACCCCCATAGTAATTGCTGTATTAGGAACATTTTCTTTTCCACCAAAAGTCTTACTTGCATCAAACCTTGTAGTATCATCAAGATTAATTAGTCTAGTTTTAGAATTGAAATGTGATCCTGGCTCATTAAACCCTATATGACCTGTTCTCCCTATACCTAAAATTTGTAGGTCAATTCCTCCACTCTCTTCAATTTTTTTCTCATATAATTCGCAGAATTTTTTTATTCCTTTAGGCTTAATCTCTCCTAATGGTATATTTATATTTTCTTTTGGAATATCAAGATGATCAAATAAATTCTCACTCATAAACTTGTGATAGCTATTTTTATCATTTACTTTAATTGGATAATATTCATCAAGATTAAAAGAAATAACATTCTTAAAACTTATTGATTCTTCTTTATGAATCTTAATTATTTCTTTATATATAATCGTAGGTGATGAACCAGTTGCAAAACCTAAGACACAATTTTTATTTTTTGCTTGTTTTGATTTAACCAAGTCACAAATCTCTCTAGCAATTAATTTTGATGCAATTTCAGAATTTTCAAAACATACAGTATGAAGTTTCTCAAATCTCGTTTCTTCATTAATTCCAGGAGATTGGTATTTTAGATTTTTTTTACCCATTGTCAATAATATGGAACTACAAAGTTAATAATGTTTTAATTTAAAATTATTCTTTTGTTTTTTTAATTTTTATATTCATTGTTTAATATATGAATACATTAATTATTGGAAGTGGTCCCGCTGGTTATACAGCTGCAATATATGCAGCTCGAGCAGATTTAAAACCTATAATTTATACAGGTCTTGAACCTGGAGGCCAATTGACGACAACCACAGATGTAGATAATTTCCCTGGCTATCCGAAAGGTATAGATGGTCCAAAAATGATGAATGAATTAAAAGAACAAGCTGAAAGGTTTGGCACTGAAGTAAGAATTGACTTTATATCTAAAGTTGAGTTCTCATCAGAAAGAGGTGGGGTCCATAAGGTGTTTTCTCAAGATGGAACTAAAATTGAAGCCAAAACAATTATTATCTGTACTGGAGCTTCGGCAAAATATCTAGGTTTACCAAGTGAACAAAAATTAATTGGTGGAGGTGTTTCTTCTTGTGCAGTTTGTGATGGATTTTTTTATAAGAATCAAGAAGTAGCTGTTGTAGGTGGAGGAGATACAGCAGTTGAAGAAGCTACTTATTTAGCTAAAATATGCTCTAAAGTAACTATGATTGTTAGAAAAGATCACCTAAGAGCTTCTAAGGCTCTGCAAAATAGAATTAATAAGTATACTAATATTTCAGTTTTGTTCAATCATGAAGTAAAGGAAGTTATGGGAGAAGATGTAGTTCAAGGGATTAAAATAACAAACAATTTAACTGAAGAATTGAGTGAAATAAATATAACTGGACTATTTCTAGCCATTGGCCATACACCTAATACTGAAATTTTTAAAGGTCAGATAGAGATGGACAATAATGGATATATAATTACTAAATCTAAATCTACTATTACAAATGTACCTGGAGTTTTTGCTGCTGGAGATGTTCAAGACAAAGAATACAGACAAGCGGTCACTGCTGCTGGAACTGGTTGTATGGCTGCTTTAGATGCTGAAAGATATTTACAAGAAATTTAATTTCTTTTTATTGCCCTCAACCATCTATCTGGAATATTATCCTTTAATGCAGAATTGTAATCAGTTTCTAGACATGGTAAATATCTTTTTTCATCATTGTCAGATAAAATAATTTCTAACCACCATCTATCACTTCTCTTGCTTTTTATAAAAACCAAATCTCTTCCTGATACCGATACATTATATTTTATAAAAGCAGTTGAATCATTAAATAAAGGTTCAGGAAATCTAGAATTAACACCTTCAATAAAATACCAAATTATTTGAGCATAAAGTTTATTTGAAATAGAATTATTTAATAATTCAAACAAACCAAAAAATCTAGATTTATCACTAATTCCAGAATATCTAGATAAAATACATATTAGCCTGCTATCAATACCATTTGGATTACCATTATCAAAATTTCCAGAAGAAATCCAAGATAATGCTTTCATATCTAAACCAATTATATGAGCATCTCTTAATATTGGTTCCGCACTTTTGTGATCACCAATTAAATCTCCTAATGAGATATAATCAAAAAAAAGTTTCTCCATTAAATCTATCTCATCAGGAGAACAAAGATGTCTTTGATATCCTAAATTTGTAAAATCATTTAATTTAGATGAATCATCAATAATTATTTTATTCATATATGATCTGCTTGATAAAATATCTTCTTCCTGATGAAGGTCAAATTGATTATCTACTGAAACTATATTAACCTTTTTGTTGAAATTACTGTAAGATTTAAAAATTGGAAAAATTATATCATTACTTCCACCAACTATTATTGTGATTATATTTTTTTTTCTTAAAAAAAGACATAATTCAGAAATTGCATGGTATGTGTCGTTTGTTGTTTCACCATTAGGAAGATTTCCTAGATCAGAGATCGATTTTTTCCACTTTCCAAGATTTAATTGATAAAACTCTTTACGAAGATTAGATAAATTAAAATGTATTGATTCAAAAAATGAATTCCTAGTTTCACTAATTCCTATGATTGCAATATCAGTTGAATCTAGATCTGGAAACCCTAAATTTTTTGTATAAATTTGAATTTCTTCTCCTATTGAACCTCTTTTTTTTGATTTTAAAGAATTAAATTCTTCATCATTAATTGGTTTGAGAAGTTCAATGATCATTTCTTCTTTTTTGTTTTTAGATAATTTTGAGCTTCTTCAAGTGAAATCTTTTTTGGATCAATTTCTTTAGGAATTTCCACTTTTCTATTTCCACTGGAGATTTTAGACCTTCCCCATCTAGCTTTTTCAATTTTTATTTCCTGATCAGGCCATTCTTTAATTAGCTTATCTTTGTCCTTCTGTATTTTGTTTTTGATTAATTCTTCTATATTCTCAATAGTTAGATTATCAAAATCAAATGTCTTCTTGACATTTATAAAACCTTCATTCCATTTTATATAAGGTCCAAATTTACCAACTCCTTTTGTTACAGGTAGGTCATCAAAAAAGTGAATTGGTTCATCATCCTTAAGCTTTTTATCAATTAATACAATAGCTTCGCTTAACTCTATTGTAAATGGATCATGGTTTCCTGGGATTGAAATTGATTTTGATAAAAATTTAATATATGGTCCATATCTTCCATTATTAACAGTAACAGTCTCATTTTTATACTCACCTAGTTCTTTTGGGAACTTAAATAAGTCAAGAGCTTCATCAAGAGTTATATTCTCAAGTTGTAGATCTTTGGTTAAACTTGCAAAAATTGGTTTTTCTTCATCTTCTGTGTTTCCAATCTGGGCAAGTGGTCCAAATCTACCTAGCCTAACTTTTACTACCCTTCCTGACGTAGGATCATTTCCTAAAATTTTTTCTCCTGTTTGTCTCTCAGCAGTTTCATTAACTTCAGTAACATTAGAATGGAAATCTTTATAAAATCGTTTAATTATTTCTGACCATTCTTCATTTCCTGAAGCAATTTGATCAAAATTCTTTTCTACTTCTGCCGTAAATCCATAATCAAGAATATTTCTAAAATTATTTACTAAAAAATCATTAACAATTACTCCAATATCAGTTGGAATTAATTTACCCTTATTTGAGCCTATTCTTTCTTTCAAAATTTGATTTGAAATTTTATTATTTGAGAATTCAAGAAATTTATACTCTCTTTCAGATCCTTCATTACTTCCTTTTTCAATATAACCTCTTTTCTGAATAGTAGAAATTGTTGTAGCATATGTAGCTGGCCTACCAATTCCAAGTTCTTCCATTTTTTTAACTAAAGAGGCTTCCGTATATCTTGATGGAGGCCTTGAAAACATTTCTTTTGAAGTTATCTTATCAAGTTTAAGCTCTTCGCCTTCTTGAATTTTTGGTAATACACTCTTCTCTTCTTCATTTTCATCGTCAGTACCTTCAAGATAAACTTTAAGAAAACCCTCAAATATTATTACTTCACCTGTTGACATAAATTTATTGTCATATTTATCAGATTTTATTTTCACTATAGTTTTTTCAATCTCTGCATCTGCCATTTGAGATGAAATTGTTCTTTGCCAAATTAATTTATAGAGCCTTTGTTGATCATAGTCAGATGTTATTTCTTCAACATCTATTTTAGTAGGCCTAACAGCCTCATGAGCTTCTTGGGCAGATTTATTTTTATTTTGAAAATTTCTTGATAAAACAAAATTTTCGCCAAATTTAGATTTTATCTTATTAATTATTGAATCTTTAGCCTCATCTGAAATAGTAACACTGTCAGTTCTCATATAAGTTATAAGTCCAGCTTCATAAAGTTTTTGAGCAGTACTCATAGTCCTAGAAACTCCAAACCCAAGTTTTCTTGATGCTTCTTGCTGAAGAGTTGAAGTAGTAAAAGGAGGAGTTGGTGATCTTTTTGATGGTTTTTTAGCTAACGAGTCAATATAAAAAATTGCATTTTCATTTTGAATAAAAAAGTTTTTCACTTCTTCATCTGTTTTAAACCTAATATCCAGTTCAGATTTGATTTGCTTTCCTGCTAGATTATAAAAAATACCACTAGTTTTAAAGCTATTTTGAAATTCGTGTTTTTGAATTTCTCTTTCTTTCTCTACAATTACTCTTACACAAACTGATTGAACTCTTCCAGCAGATAAACCAGCTTTTACCTTTTTCCATAACACAGGAGATAGTTCATATCCAACAAGTCTATCCAAGACCCTTCTAGCTTGTTGAGCATTAACAAGATTATAGTCAATAGATCTAGGGTTTTCTATTGCCTTAAGAATAGCATTTTTTGTAATTTCATGAAAAACAATTCTATCAAATTCTTTATTATTTAGATTAAGATTTTCATATAAATGCCAAGCAATTGCTTCTCCTTCCCTATCTTCATCACTGGCAAGCCAGACTTTGTCTGATTGTTTTACATATTTTTTCAAGTCTTTAATAACCTGTTTTTTTTCATCTGGGATAATATATTTTGGCTTGAAATCATTCTGTATATCAACTCCTATTTCACTTACAGGTAAATCAGATATATGGCCTACACAAGAAACAACCTTAAAATCTTCTCCTAAGATTTTTTCAATTGTTTTTGCTTTTGTAGCAGACTCTACGATAACTAAATTTCTCAACATAAAATCAAAATTTGGGTTTAAAAGTAAACAGATTTATTTTGTCAAAAATATAAAAATTAAATTTTTTCAATTTTTACTTTAATTTTTTTAGATCTTTTTTTAAAAAAACACACTATTTTTGCTTATAATTTATGATAGTAGAACAAATATATACGAGTTGCTTATCACAAGGTTCATATTACATTGAAAGTGGTAATGAGGTAGCTATTATTGATCCAATTAGGGAAATAGATTCATATATAGAAAAAGCTAATAAAAGTGGCAGCAAAATAAAATATATTTTTGAAACTCATTTACATGCTGATTTTATTAGCGGTCATATTACTTTAGCAAAAAACACAGGTGCAGATATTGTTTATGGCCCTGATGTAAAAACATCTTTTAATAAAATATCTGCAAAAGATGGTCAAAAGTTTAAGATTGGTAATTTAACAATTGTTGCATTGCACACCCCTGGACATACCATTGAAAGCACAACATATCTATTAAGAGATCAAAACGAAAATGATTATGCAATTTTTACTGGTGACACTTTGTTTTTGGGTGATGTTGGAAGACCAGACCTATCTCAAGGCACTGTAATTAACACTAAACATTTAGCTGGTTTGTTATATGATAGTTTAAGAAATAAAATTATGACATTGGACGACAAAGTAATAATCTATCCAGGTCATGGTGAAGGATCCTCATGTGGTAAAAGTCTCAGCTCGGAGACTATTGGAACTCTAGGTGATCAAAAGAAGACCAACTATGCATTAAGAAAGAGTATGACAAAAAGTGAGTTTATAGATGAAGTTCTAGATGGTCTTGATTTGCCACCAAAATACTTTCCTTTGAATGTTTCAATGAATAAAAATGGATATGATGATTCAAAAGAAGTTCTTGAAAAAAATTTAAACCCTCTTGATCCTGATGAATTTGAAGATCTAATTGGAAAAAGAAACGCTATTATTTTAGATGTTAGGCATCAGGATGATTTTTCAAAAGCACATATTCCTAATTCAATCTTTATTGGTTTAGATGGAAGGTTTGCACCATGGGTAGGGGAGATTTTAGAAGATATTACAACTCCAATTCTAGTTGTAGTTCCTAATGGTAGAGAAGAAGAAGTAATTACTAGATTAGCAAGAGTAGGATTTGACCATACTCTGGGATATCTTAAAGGAGGTATTGAAAATTGGAAATCAAAAGAAAAAACAATCTCTTCTATAGATTCTTCTGAGGCATCTGTTCTTAATGATCTTGAAAATAAATCACAACACCCTATACTTGATGTTAGAAGCCATGATGAACATCAAAATGAATCAGTATCAGGTTCTTTAAATATTCCTTTACAATCAATAAATAAATCTATTGATCAAATTAATTTTAAATCTAAATTCTATATACATTGTCAAGGTGGTTATAGAAGTATGATTGCAGCTTCAATACTGAAAAAGAATGGCATTCACAGTTTTTCTAATGTTAAAGGGGGATACAATTCAATCAAAAAAGCTAGTTTAAAGCTTTAAAAACTGACAAATTGGCATAATTTAATATAATTGATTAATTTTACAAGTCAAATTATAGAATTATTAAAGAAAATAAACTTTATATAAAGACCTATGGTTGTCAGATGAACTTTTCTGATAGTGAAGTTGTTGCTTCAATTCTTAATAAAGAAGGTTATGAATTAACTGATAATTCTAAAGAAGCAAACCTTGTTTTACTTAATACATGTTCAATAAGAGATAAAGCCGAGCAAACAGTAAGAAATAATTTAAAAAATTTTAATTCTTTGAAAAAACAAAATAATAAATTAAAAGTAGGTTTATTAGGATGTATGGCTGAAAGATTAAAAGAAAAATTACTTGAAGAAGAACAAATAGTAGATTTAGTAGTTGGCCCTGACTCATATAAAGACTTGCCAAATCTTTTGAATGAAGTTGAGCATAATCAAAAAGCTGTAAATGTTATTTTATCTAAGTCTGAGACTTATGGCGATATTTCTCCTGTAAGAATTCATAATAATGGAATTAATGCATTTGTTTCAATAACTAGAGGATGTGATAATATGTGTACCTTTTGCGTTGTTCCTTTTACTAGAGGAAGAGAGAGGAGTAGAAGTCCTGAAAGTATAATTAGAGAAATTAATGAGCTGGCAGAAAAAGGTTATAGAGAAGTTACTCTTCTAGGGCAAAATGTAGACAGCTACTTGTGGTATGGTGGTGGCCCAAAAAAAGATTTCATAAAAGCTTCTAATGAGCAAAAGAAAAATTCAAAAAGATTTTCTAACCTCTTAGATTTAATTGCATCAAATTTCCCTCAAATTAGAATTAGATTTTCAACATCTAATCCTCAGGACATGACTATTGATGTTATTGAGACCATGGCTAAATACAAAAATATCTGTAATTATATTCATTTACCAATTCAATCAGGAAGTGATAGAATTTTAAAAAAGATGAATAGACTTCATACAAGACAAGAGTATCTTGAGCTTATTATAAAAATAAGAGAGATAATCCCTAATTGTGGAATTTCTCACGATATAATGACTGGTTTTCCATCTGAAACTGAGAAAGACCATCAAGACACATTAACTTTAATGGAAGAGGTAAAATATGATTTTGGATATATGTTTGCCTATTCTGAAAGACCTGGAACTTATGCTGCAAGAAACTTTCGAGATGATATAAAAAAAGAGATTAAACAAAGAAGGCTAGAAGAAATTATTAATCTTCAACAAAAACATAGCAAAGAAAGAAACCAAAGATTCTTGAATTTAACATGTCATGTTTTAATTGATAAATCTTCAAAAAAGTCAGATGGTTTTTGGAGCGGAAGAACTAGTGAAAATAATGTAGTTGTATTTCCAAAAGAAAACTACTCTCCTGGAGATATTGTGCAGGTAACAATTGAAGACTTTACTTCTGCTACATTAATCGGTAAAGCAAAAAATAAATCATTAGCTATTTAATATGGAATCTATTCAATCTGTTAAACAAAGATTTGGAATTATTGGAAATAATAATAAACTAAACAGAGCACTTGAAAAATCAATTCAAGTCTCGAATTCTGATATTTCTGTTCTCGTAACTGGTGAGAGTGGTGTTGGTAAGGAGAATATTCCTAAAATAATTCATCAATACTCTCACAGAAAACATGCTAAGTATATCGCAGTTAACTGTGGAGCAATTCCAGATGGAACAATTGACTCTGAATTATTTGGACATGAAAAAGGTGCTTTTACAGGTGCAACTAGTAAGAGGAGTGGATATTTTGAAGTTGCTGATGGAGGAACTATTTTTTTAGATGAAGTTGGTGAACTTCCTTTGTCTACTCAAGTAAGATTATTAAGGATTTTAGAAAGTGGTGAATATATTAAAGTAGGATCATCAAAAGTAGAAAAAACCAATGTAAGAATAGTTGCTGCTACAAATAGTAATATGGATGATGCAATAAGGTCTGGAAAGTTTCGAGAAGATCTTTTTTATAGATTAAGCACAATAATTATAAACATTCCTCCTTTAAGAGAAAGGAAAGAGGATATTCCAATTTTATTTAGAAAATTTGCATCAGACTTTGCCCAAAAATATAACATGCCTACTTTAAGGCTTGATGAAAAAGCTGAAGAGCTTTTATGTCAAAATGAATGGAGAGGAAACATAAGGCAATTAAGAAATATCGCTGAACAAATGTCTATACTTGAGAAAGAAAGATTATTAAAAAGTGAAAAATTAAATGCTTACTTACCAACTAAAACTAGTAAACTTCCAGCTACACTTAATAGTATTAAAAACGAGTCTGGATCATTTTCATCAGAGAGAGAGATTTTATATAAAGTTTTGTTTGATATGAAAAGTGATTTAACTGATTTAAAACAATTAACTTTAGAGTTAATCAAAAATGAAGATTCAAGTGAAGTTAAAGAAAAAAATCAAGGTTTGATTGAAAAAATTTATGGTGATCCTAGCTCTAAAAATAAAGATATTTCACATGAAATAGATTCTGTAAATATTAAAGATCCTGCTTTGAGCATTGAAACAAATGAAATTGAAAATTCTGAAAAATTTGAATATGCTGAAACCATTGAAGAAGAAGAGACGCTTTCACTTTTAGATAAAGAAATTGAAATGATCAAACAAGCATTAATCAGAACTAAAGGAAGAAGAAAACTAGCATCTAAAGAACTAGGAATTTCTGAAAGAACTCTTTATAGAAAAATTAAACAATATAAATTAGGAGATATAAATGAACTTTAAACAACTCTTTATTGGTTTATACTTAATTGTTACTTCATGCGGAATTTATTCTTTCACTGGATCATCTATTCCTGTTGGAGCAGAAACTTTTCAAGTAAACTATTTTGAAAATAATTCCGGGGGTAAGCCAGGATCCACAATTGAACCAGGACTTGATAGAGACTTTACTCTTGCACTTCAAGACCTTATAGTTAATCAAACAAGTTTAAATCTTGTTAATGAAGGTGGAGATTTACTTTATGAGGGAGAAATAACTGAATTCAGCATAACTCCAATGGCAGCAACTGCTGAAATGAAAGCTGCACAGAATAGACTTACAATGAGAGTTAGTCTAAATTATGAGAATAAACTAAATGAAGAAGATAATTTCAAAAAACCTTTTTCTTTTTTTTATGATTTTCCTGGTAATCTTCAACTATATGATATTAAGGATGCAGCTTTAGTTGATATTTTTGAAAGAATTACTCAGGATATTTTTAATGAAACACTAGCAAAATGGTGATATATGATATCTGAAAAATTTAACTACATTATTAATAACTTTGACCCAAAAGACAACAATCAGTTGTCTGATTTAAAACACCTCTTTAATAAGTATCCTTATTCTCAGACCATATCTGCCTATTACCTTAAATCGATTAAAAGTCAAGGTGTGAATAACTTTTCCCGTATCCTTAGTAGAGCTGCAATTCTATCATTTGATAGGGCAAATTTGAAAAATTGGATGACTACTGAAACGTTTTTAGATAATAAAAAAGAGATTAACAAAGATTTAGAAGATAAATTTACTTTTCTTGATTGGTTTGATAAAATTTCTAATGAAAGTGATAGTAAAATTGATGAAAAATTAAACCTAATTGAAACCTTTATTGATAAGAAATCAAATTTAATAATTAAAGAGAAAGATTCTGAATATAAATTCAAACCCAAAGAACATGATAAAAATGATCCTGAGTTAATTACAGAGACCCTTGCTAAGATATTAACTAATCAAAAAAAATACAAAAAAGCTATCAAAGCTTATAAAATATTAAGTTTGAAATATCCAAAAAAAAGTAGTTTCTTTGCAGACCATATAAAGAAAATTAAACGTTTAGAAAAAAAATAAAATAATGGGAACATTCTGGATATTTATTTCGCTGATACTTTTTGTCTGTTTTCTTTTAATACTCGTTGTAATGGTTCAAAATCCTAAAGGAGGAGGTCTTTCTTCAACATTTGGAGGAGGCCAACAACAAATTGGTGGAGTGCAAAAGACAACTGACTTTCTTGATAAAAGTACATGGGTATTAGCAATAGTACTTGGTTCATTAATTCTTATTTCTAATGTATCTCTTATGAATGATGTTAATGATTCAGAATCTATTTTGATAGATGAAGAAACAATTCCAGAGATTCCAGAGATTCCAGAGATTCCTGAGATTCCTGAGAATACTGGAGAGAACAACTAATTAATTTATTGTGTCAAAATGTCATTAAAATGTTGTTGGCATAGTTTATGAAAAATATTTAAAAAAAATAATAGTTATGAGTAAAATAAACATTAAACCATTAGCAGACAGAGTTTTAGTTGAACCCTCAGAGGCTGAGACTAAGACATCTTCTGGGATTATAATTCCAGATACTGCAAAAGAAAAACCTCAAAGAGGAAAAATAGTAGCTGTTGGTCCAGGCACAAAGGAAAACCCTGTAACAGTTAAAGTTGGAGATATTGTACTTTATGGAAAATACTCAGGAACTGAGCTACAATATGATGGAGTAGACTACTTGATTATGAAAGAAAGTGATATTCTAGCAATTGTTTAATTAAAAATCTAAAAAAATGGCAAAAAAAATTGAATTTGATATAGAAGCTCGTGAAGGCATAAAGCGAGGAGTAGATGCTTTAGCAAATGCTGTTAAAGTTACTCTAGGCCCTAAAGGTAGAAATGTTATTATTGGGAAATCTTTTGGCGCACCTCTAGTCAGTAAAGACGGTGTAACTGTTGCAAAAGAAATTGAGCTAAAAGATAATCTTGAAAATATGGGGGCTCAAATGGTTAAAGAGGTAGCCTCTAAAACTAATGATTTAGCTGGAGATGGAACAACAACTGCAACAATATTAGCTCAATCAATAGTAAATGAAGGATTAAAAAATGTTGCTGCAGGAGCAAACCCAATGGACCTTAAAAGAGGTATTGATAAAGCAGTTACATCTGTAGTTCAAGGTCTAGAAAAGCAATCAGTAGAAATTGGGAGTGCATCTGATAAAATCCTACAAGTAGCTAGTATTTCTGCAAACAATGATACAGCAATAGGGACTCTAATTACTGAAGCTTTTGAAAAAGTAGGAAAAGAAGGTGTTATTACAGTTGAAGAGGCAAAAGGTACTGAGACTTACGTTGATGTTGTTGAAGGAATGCAGTTTGATAGAGGTTATATCTCTCCATATTTTGTAACAGATTCAGAAAAAATGGAAGCTGATCTTGAAACTCCTCAAATACTAATTACTGATAAAAAGATATCAGTTATGAAAGATTTACTACCTATACTTGAACCCGTTGCTCAATCTGGCAAACCTCTTTTAATTATTGCAGAGGATATAGATGGTGAAGCACTTGCAACATTAGTAGTTAATAAACTTAGAGGTTCTCTTAAAATTGCTGCAGTTAAAGCTCCTGGTTTTGGTGATAGAAGAAAAGCTATGCTTGAAGATATAGCTATATTAACAGGTGGTACTGTAATTTCAGAAGAGAGAGGCTTTAACTTAGAGAGCGCAACACTTGATATGCTTGGAACCGCTGAAAAAGTAACAATAGATAAGGATAATACCACTATTGTTAATGGTTCAGGTAAGTCAAAAGATATAAAAGATAGAGTTAACCAAATAAAATCTCAAATTGAATCAACAACATCTGATTATGATAAAGAAAAGCTTCAAGAAAGACTTGCAAAACTCTCAGGAGGTGTTGCTGTTCTTTATGTAGGGGCTCCTTCTGAAGTTGAAATGAAAGAAAAAAAGGATCGAGTTGATGATGCTTTACATGCAACCAGAGCAGCTATAGAAGAAGGAATAGTTGCTGGTGGTGGTGTTGCATTACTAAATTCTAGATCTGAATTTGATAAAATTAAGTCTAGTAATAGTGATGAGGCAACTGGAATCCAAATAATTAACAAAGCAATTGAAGCACCTCTTAGAATAATAGTCGAAAACTCTGGAGAAGAAAGTTCAGTAGTTATTTCGAAAGTCCTTGCAGGTAATAAAAACTTTGGGTATGATGCTAAAGAGGGTAAATTTGTTGATATGCTAAAAAATGGAATCATTGATCCTAAAAAAGTTGCTAGAGTTGCTTTAGAAAATGCCGCTTCAGTAGCTGGAATGATTTTAACAACAGAATGCGCATTAGTTGACATCAAAGAGGAGACTCCTCCTCAAATGCCTCCAATGGGTGGCGGGGGAATGCCAGGAATGATGTAATTAACACTAAATAAACAAAACCTGCTAACTTTAGCAGGTTTTTTTTGTAATTTAGAATTTGATTATTTAATGAAGAAAATTACTTCCGCTTTAATTTCTGTTTTTGATAAATCTGGTCTTGATCAGATAGTTAATAAACTTAATTCCTCTGGGATAAAGTTATATTCTACAGGTGGTACTTACGATTATATTAAAAAACTAAATATTGATGTTAAAAAAGTTGAGGATTTAACTAGTTATCCTTCAATTTTAAACGGCAGAGTTAAAACACTTCATCCAAAAATATTTGGAGGAATATTAAAAACTGATTCTAAATCAGATAAAAATGATGCTGAAAAATATGATATCCCAGATATAGATTTGGTAATTGTTGATCTATATCCCTTTTCTGATACTGTAAAAAAAACTGATGAAGTTGATGAAATAATTGAAAAAATTGATATAGGGGGGGTGTCCCTAATTAGGGCAGCAGCAAAAAATTATAAATCTGTACTTTGTATATCATCAAAATCACAATACGAAGATTTAATAGACCTTTTGGATAAAGATGCTGGTTCAAGTATAATAACTCGAAAAGAATTTGCAACTAAAGCTTTCAAAAATACAATGAATTATGACTCCGAAATATCTAAATACTTTAATAACACCAGTTTAATAAAGAAAAAACTTAGATATGGTGAAAACCCTCATCAAGAAGGTGTTTTTATCGGAGATATCAATAAAAATTTAAATCAATTACATGGAAAAGAAATTTCTTTTAATAATCTTTTAGACATTGATTCTGCAATTAACCTAATAAAAGATTTAAGTTTTGAAGAAAATGTTTTTGCAATATTAAAACATAATAATCCATGTGGAGTTGCAATTAGATCAAAGTTAGTTGATGCATACAAAGATTCTCTGTCGAGTGACAATGTGTCTGCATTTGGAGGAGTTCTGGCAACTAATAGTAAAATAGATTTTGAGACAGCTAATGAAATAGATAAGTTGTTTTTTGAAATATTAATTGCGCCATCATTTGAACAAAATGCTTTAGATATATTAAAATCTAAAAAAAACAGAATAATACTAAAATTAACTCAATATCCTAATAATGAATCTAATTATAGAAGTTGTTTAGGTGGTGAGTTAAGACAAACAGTTGATAAGATAGTCGATAGTTCAGAAAATTTTAAAATTGTCACTAAAACATCACCCAATAAATCAATAAAAGATGATTTAGTTTTTGCTTCAGTTATTTCGAAGCATACCAAATCAAACTGTATAATATTAGTAAAAGACTATAAATTAATAGGTTCTGGCATGGGTCAGGTGTCAAGAATTGACGCATTAAACCAAGCAATTGAAAAATCCAAAAAATTTGGATTTCAATCAGACTTAACAAGCTGTGTTATGGCAAGTGATGCTTTTTTCCCTTTTAAAGATTGTGTTGAAATTGCACACGCTAATAATATTAAAAATATAATCCAGCCTGGGGGATCAATTAGAGATAATGAGTCAATTGATTTTTGTGATAAACACAAAATGACAATGATTTTTACCGGAACTAGACATTTTAGACATTAATCTATAATATTTCACTAAATTTGAAGTCCAATTAATTTTAAACTAGACAATGGGAATCTTTACAGAGGAAATAGCTATTGACCTTGGCACAGCAAATACTTTAATCATCCATAATGATAAAGTAGTTATTAATAGTCCTTCTATTGTTGCGATTGATAGATCTACTAATAAAATTATTGCTATTGGTGAAGACGCTAATATAATGCAAGGGAAAACACATGAAAATATTAAAACTGTTAGACCTTTAAAAGATGGCGTAATAGCGGATTTTGAAGCTTCTGAACAGATGATTAACACTCTTATTAAGAGTATCCCAACTCTTAAAAAAAGATGGTTTTCTCCTTCTTTAACAATGGTTATTTGTATCCCTTCAGGAATCACTGAAGTTGAGATGAGAGCTGTAAAAGAATCTGCTGAAAGGGTTAATGGGAAAGATGTCTATCTAATCCATGAACCGTTGGCTGCAGCTATAGGTATAGGTGTTGATATTTTTAAACCAAAAGGGAATATGGTTGTTGATATTGGTGGAGGAACAACTGAAATAGCTGTGATTGCTCTTTCTGGTATTGTTTGTGAGAAATCAATAAAAGTTGCAGGCGATACCCTAACAAATGATATTGTTTACTACATGAGAACTAAACACAATTTATCTATAGGTGATAGAACTGCAGAAAAAATTAAAATTGATGTTGGGTCCTGTACTGAGAAGTTAGATACTCCTCCAGACGATTTGCGTGTTCAAGGAAGAGATCTATTGTCTGGTAAACCAAAAGAAAAAATAATTTCTTATATAGAGGTAACAAAGGCAGTTGACAAGTCAGTAATAAGAATTGAAGACTCTATAATGGAAACATTATCTCAAACTCCTCCTGAATTAGCTGCTGACATATATAATACTGGTATTTACCTTGCTGGAGGTGGAGCTCTTTTAAGAGGTCTGGATGAGAGACTATCAAAGAAAACTGACCTTCCTGTATATATTGCTGAAGATCCACTTCAGGCAGTAGTTAGAGGAACTGGGATTTGCTTAAAAAATCTTGAAAAGTTTAAATCGGTTCTAATTAAATAAGATTTAATGCAGTCAATAATTAATTCTATTATAAAGTATAGGAACTTAATTATTTATCTTTTGTTATTATTTTTCTCATTTAATAATTTATATAATAAGAGTGGCTTACATTTTTCAAAGATTGGGAATATCTCAATTAGCATTGCAGGATTTTCAGCAAATATAATTGATGATTTCAAAAGCTATTTTGATCTAATCAATGAAAACGAATTACTTAAAAAAGAAAATCTAATTCTTAAAAAAAATGAATTAGAAAATTATGAGAACAATACTATTCCTAAATCCGAATCTCTCTTTCCTTCCACTATATCGGCTAACGTTGTTAGAAATACTACAAATAAAAAGAGAAATTTTATTTTAATTGATAAAGGGTCTAATGATGGTGTCTCAATAGATAGAGGCGTTATAAACTCTTTAGGAATAATTGGAATTATAAATAATGTCAGTAATGATTATTCAAGTATTATTTCAATTTTAAATTCAGATTTAAAAATTAATGCAATTATAGAAAGATTATCAACAATTGGATCACTTTACTGGGATGGATATAGTCCAAAAAAAATGATTCTTTCTGATATCCCATCAAGTAATCAAATAAAAATAGGAGATACAATTGTTACAGGCGGCATGTCTTTTTACTTTCCTAAAGGAATTCCTATAGGATCAATTTCAAATTATAAAACTAATATTACTGAAGGTTATTTTGAGATTGAAGTTTCATTATTTAATGATTTTTCTTCTTTAAACAATGTTTATATTCTAGATAAACTTGATAACGAACAAATAAATAAATTAATTTCAAATTGAATCAAAAATATCTAAAATTATTCAGCTCTTTTGTTATCATAATGATATTACAGATTTCTATTTTCAATAATATGAATCTATTTGAGATCATTAATCCAAGTTTTTATCTTTTGATATTTATTATATATAGGACAACATTTAATAAGACCTCACTTATACTATTAGGTTTTTTAGCTGGTATAATTATAGATTTAACATCTCAAAGCTATGGATGTCATACAATTGCAGCCATTACAGTTTGTTATATGAGAGGATTAATAGAAAATTACTGCTTTGGTGTTAATGTTAATATTGGAAAAGTTATGCTATCAGGTGTACCTGTATTAAATAGAATAACGTTTTTCCTTTTAATAATATTATTACATCAACTTATTTATTACTCTCTTATTTTTTTCAGTTTTAATTTTGTTGATACTATAATCTTATATACATTATTAAACTCAATTATTACTTTTATTGTAATTTGGATAACCACTAAAATTTTCTACGATATAAAAAGATGATTAGAAAAAACTTACTTATTTGGATAACAATAATTACTTCTATAATCTTTATTTCACGTCTTGCATACCTTCAATTATCATATGATTTTTACAAATCGGCTTCAAGTAATAATGCTATTCAAGAATTATCAGTTTATCCTGAAAGAGGTCTTATATTTGATAGAAATGGGGAATTAATTGTATCTAATCAACCAATGTATGAGTTAGTTCTAATTCCAGAAAACTTATCTGAATTTGATACCATTGAGCTAAGTAAAATACTAAGAATTGAAAAAATAAATCTAATAACAAAAATCTCAGATGCATTTATTTATTCAAAAAAAGTTCCATCAGTTATAAAAGGACAAATTACCCGAGAGGAAAATGCCTTATTACAAGAAAAGATATGGAAGTATAATGGATTTTATATAAGGAAAAAGTCAACAAGAGATTATATTATTCCAATTGCAGGTAATTTAATTGGATATATAGGAGAGGTTAACCCTAATGAAATAGAGAAGGATAAATATTATGAAAAAGGTGAAAATATAGGGAAACAGGGCATCGAGAAATATTATGAAAATGAATTAAGAGGAACCAAAGGAATGCAATTTTTGCAAAAAAATAGATTTAATAAAATTATTGGTCCTTATAATAATTCCTTAAATGATATACCTGCTAAAAAATCAAAAAATTTAACTCTTACTATTGATTCTGAATTACAAAAGTATGCTGAGAAATTAATTGAAAATAAAAGAGGGGGAATAGTTGTTATAGAACCTCAAACTGGTGAAGTATTAAGTCTAGTAAGCTCACCGGTATATAACTTAAACATGCTCTTAGGTGCAAATAGAACAAATAATTATAATATTCTATTAAGAGATACGATTAATAAGCCATTATTTGATAGATCGTTACTAGCACAATATTCTCCTGGCTCTCCATTAAAAGTTATAAATGCTTTAATAGGGCTTCAAGAAAACGTAATTGATAATAACACTTCATTTACATGCTATGGAGGTCACTATTATGCTAAAAATTCATTTATGCGATGTCATAATCAATATGGAACAGTTAGTAATTTAAAAACTGGGATATATAATTCTTGTAATACCTTTTTTGCTAAAACATATAAGAGAATAATTGAAAAATATGAATCTCCTGCAGAAGGAATTGATTCTTGGTCTAATCATTTAAAAAGTTTTGGACTAGGAAATTATCTTGGTTATGATTTACCTATAGGTAATACTGGATTTATTCCAGGATCCGATTATTATAATAGTTTATATGGAGAAAATAGATGGGGAGCCTCAACAATAATTTCTAATTCAATTGGTCAAGGAGAAGTTCTTACAACTCCAATTCAAATGGCTAATATTGTTTCAGCAATTGCTAATAGAGGCTCTTATATAAAGCCTCATTTTGTCAAGAAAATTGATAATGAACAAGAAAAATCTTTTGAAAAAAATTATACATCAATTGATCCAGAAAACTTTGATGTCGTTATACAGGGGATGTTTGATGTTGTTGAAAGAGGAACTGCTAGAATTGCAAAAGTTAATAATATAAAAATTGCTGGAAAAACTGGAACAATTGAAAACTTTACTATAATAAATAATGAAAGAAAGCAACTTACAGATCACTCAACATTTATTGCTTTTGCTCCAATTGATAATCCTAAGATTGCTATTTCTGTATTTATAGAAAATGGCTACTGGGGAAGTAGATGGGCAGCTCCAATTGCAAGCCTAATAATTGAAAAATATATTAATGGTGAAGTTAAAAGGAAATGGTTAGAACAAAGAATGTTAAATGGCAGTTTATTAGAAGAGTATGAAAAACCTTATAAATTTGATTTATTTGAAATAAATGAATAATATTTTTTCTATAAAATATGATGTAATATCCTTGTCAATTTACTTTATGATTGTTGTCTTTGGATTAATTAATATTTATTCATCTATTTATAACGAAAATTTAATTTCCTTTTGGGATTTATCATACCCTATCGGTAAACAAGTTGCTTTCTTTTCAATTTCTCTTGTATTATTATTTGTGATTTTATCTACAAGAGGTAAATTTTTACATGACAATTCATTCCTTTTCTACAATATTTCTATATTACTTCTTATCGGGTTATTCTTTTTTGGTATAAATGCTGGAGGAGCAAAATCCTGGTATAGCTTAGGGTTTATTAATTTCCAACCTTCAGAATTTGCTAAAATAACAACAAGTCTTTTTTTAGCAAAGTATCTTAGTATTATTCAAACAGATATCTCTAGAAATAGAGATCTATTTTTTATTTCTTTAATAATTTTTGTTCCAATATTTTTAATATCATTTCAACCTGATCCTGGATCTGCAATAATTTTTTTAGCATTTATATTTCCTATATTTAGAGAAGGTCTAAATATTAATTTTCTTTATCACTTATCTATAATAATTGTTGCTTTCTTTTTAACATTAACCATAGGGATATATATAACCATTTTTCTAGTTTCAATTATATATACTTTATTTATCTTCTATCAATCTAGAAAAAAAAGAAAAATTAAGTTTTCAAAATTCATATTCACTATAATTTTATATTTTTCTATAATCCTATCTACCAATTATGTTTTTGAAAATGTTCTTGAAGAAAGACATAGGGATAGAATAAACATAATTATAGGAAAGGATTTAGACAAAAAAGGTGTTGGATACAATATTAATCAGTCTAAAATAGCAATTGGATCTGGAGGATTTTCAGGAATTGGATTTTTAAAAGGAACTCAAACAAAAGGTGATTTTGTTCCAAGACAACACACTGATTATATTTTTAGTACAGTTGGGGAAGAATGGGGATTTATAGGAGCTGGCTTTTTAATATTTCTATTTAGTTGTTTGATAATTAGAATAATTAGGCGAGCAGAGAAGCAACAAATCTATCATAAGAGAATATTTTGCAATTGTTTTGCGAGTCTATTATTCATTCATTTTTTTATAAATATTGGGATGTCTTTGGGAATTCTTCCCACTATAGGCATACCACTTCCATTTGTTAGTTATGGAGGTTCAAGTCTTTTGTCTTTTAGTATAATGTTCTTTATATACCTAAATTATGATTCAAGCAGACTAAAGGAAAGTTAATTGTTATTTTTTAGAGATAATCTATTTAAATAAAATGAGGATAAATCACCAAGTATGTTGATTGCTTCATCGACATATAAGTCTTTTTGTAAATCTTCTACCCACCTATTTCTTCTTTCTATTATTTCATCTGGTATTTCTTCATTTAATACATTATCTCTCAACCATTCAAATCTATAATTAGATTTAAAATCATCAATTTTTTTAAATTTTTCTGATTCCTTTTTAGTGTTATCTAAATCCATTTTATAAATATTGTAATTTAATGATACTGTATTATCTTCTTGTCGTTCTTTTACCCATCTAGCTTGCTCATCAATAATATTAAAAAATTCATTCTTAGAAATTCTATTCTTGCTATTTTCAAGAGTCTTATCATAATATATCTGTCTAGTTAGTGGAGCATACTGTGCAGAATTAATTTGATCCCAAGATAAAGGATTATCAAGGTCTCTCTCTCCAATATCTATATAAGAATATCTATTAGGAAAAACGACATCGCTTTTAACTCCCTCTAATTGTGTAGAACCACCACTAATTCTATAGAATTTATCTGTGGTTAACTTTATATAGCCTAATTCACCATACGTATTTCCAGATATAAATTGATTTAGAGAGACAAGGTTTTGCACTGTACCTTTACCATAGGTTTGTTTACTTCCTATAATTATTGCCCTGTTATAATCTTGAAGTGCTGCAGCTAAAATTTCTGAAGCTGAAGCTGAAAATTCATTTACGAGAATAACAAGAGGACCATCCCATATAATTGATGAGTCTTGATCTTTTAAGACCTCTTTCCTTCCTCCAATACTTTTAACTTGCACTACTGGTCCTTGATCTATAAAAAAGCCTGTAATGTCAACAGCTGTTTTTAAAGAACCTCCTCCATTACCTCTCAAATCCATTACTATTCCACTTACATTCTCATTTTTTAGTTTAAGTATTTCTTTTTTTATATCACTAGCAGCATTCCTCTGGTCATAGTCATTAAAATCAACATAAAAACTTGGTAAAGTTATAAATCCATATTTTTTTGAATCTTGAAAAATTAGAGATGACTTTGCATATGTCTCCTCCAATTCAACAATATCTCTAGTTATTTCAACTTGTTCAATCCCTCCATCAACTCTTTTTACCATAAGATAAACTTTTGTTCCTTTTTCTCCTTTTATTAAGTCTACAGCATCAGTCAGCTTCATAATAGAAATATCTACTGGTTCTTCATCTGGAGTTTGAGAAACCCCTAAAATTAAATCTCCTACATTCAAAAGTTTATCTCTCCAAACCGGTCCTCCAATAATAATTTCAGCAATTTCTACTTGTTGATTCTTTTTTAATAACCTAGCTCCTATTCCTTGAAATCTTCCAGAGATATTTTGATCAAACACATCTTTAGCTTGAGGTGCTAAGTAAACTGTATGAGGGTCAAATTGATTTACTATTGAATTTAAATATATCGAAAACCAATCTTTTCTTTCAAGATCATCATTAAAAGCAAAAAAGTCTTTTAAATTATTTAGTATAGATTCTCTTGATTCACTTTCTAAGTCAATATCAGACTTTAATTCTTTTTCACTATCATCTGAAACACCTTTTTCATCTTGAATTATTTTCTTTGTAACAAACCCATCAAGAGTTGACAATTTTAATCTTTTCCTCCAAATAGAAATGTGATCAGAAACATCTTCTGCATAATTTAATTCTTCAAAATCTGTATTTAAGGTTTCATCAATATTAAAATCAAAAGGGTTTTTTAAAATATCCTTATAAAAAGATTCTACGTCGTCAATTCTAGAAATCAAAGTTTCATAAGTTAAATTAAAAAAATCTATACTTGTAGATTTTATCTGATCATCAATTAAAAATTGGTATTGATCAAACTTTTCAATATCTGATTTTAATAAGAATCTTTTTTGTGGATCAATTGCCTTAATATAATCATCATATACACTTTTTGAGAAATCATCATCAATTATTTTAGGATCATAGTGTAACCTGTCTAAAACAACAGAAATTAATTCAACTAAAAGTTTGTCTTTATTTGGGTCATCAAATTTATTAACAGATAATTCAAAAAATATTACTATTGATATAATCCCAGATGCAAGTATTCCTAATAATCTCATAAATATTATAATCTCCAAAATTAAATAAAAAAGCTTATTATTTATCAGGTATATTACTAAACTTTAGTTAAACAATTTTTACTAGGAATGCTTTTTATATCTTTACCAAATTATTTCTCATTACTAATACTATGGAAAAACCTCTAATTTTAGTTACAAATGATGATGGTATTAATGCTCCAGGAATCAGATGCCTTATTGATATCATGTCTGAAATTGGTGAAGTTATAGTAGTTGCACCTGATAGCCCTCAATCTGGAATGGGTCATGCAATAACAATAAACTCAACACTTCATTGTTCTAAGATTACCCCTAAAACATCAGATCGCTTAGAATATAGCTGTTCAGGGACACCTGCAGATTGTGTTAAACTTGCAGTAAATGAATTAATGCCTAGAAAACCTGACTTATGTGTATCTGGAATAAACCATGGATCTAACTCTTCAATTAATGTAATATATTCAGGAACAATGAGTGCTGCTATTGAAGCTGGAATAGAGGGTATTCCTGCTATTGGATTTTCAATTCTAGATTATAGATGGAATGCTAATTTTTTAAATAGCAGAAAATTTATAAAAAAAATTACTTTGAATGCTTTAAAAAATAAGATGCCAAAAGGTGTAGTGCTAAATGTTAATATTCCTGCAATTAAAGAATCTGAAATAAAAGGAATAAAAATTTGCAGACAGGCAAAAGCATATTGGGTTGAAGAATTTGATAAAAGAAAAAACCCTCTAGGGCAAGAATATTATTGGTTAACTGGAAAATTTGTCGATAAAGATAAAGGAGAAGACACAGATGAATGGGCTTTGAATAATGGCTTCATATCTATAGTTCCGGTTGAATTTGATTTAACTGCTCACTTTGCCATTAAAGATCTAAATGAATGGGATTTTAAATGAAGTATTATCTAATAGCTGGAGAAGCATCTGGCGATATATATGGATCTCAACTTATAGAAGAAATTCAAATTCTAGATCCTAATTCTGAAATAAGATTTTGGGGTGGAGATCTTATGAAATCTAAATCTGATAATCTTGTTAAGCACTACAAAGAAACTTCAATAATGGGATTCTTTGAAGTACTGAAAAATATTTTTAAAATCTTAAACAATATAAATTTTTGCAAAAAAGATATTCTCCGATTTAAGCCTGATAGAATAATATATATCGATTATCCTGGATTTAATTTAAGAATTTGTAAGTGGGCTAAAGAAAATGGATTTATAAATCATTACTTTATTAGTCCACAAATTTGGGCATGGAAGGAAAACAGAATTAATGCAATAAAAAGAGATATTGACTATATGCATGTTATTCTTCCATTTGAAAAAAATTATTATAAAATTAAACATGAATTTGAAGTACATTATTCAGGACATCCTCTTGTTAACTATATTAATAAATTTAAATCTGATGATAATTTTTTTTATAAAAACAATTTAGATATAAATCAGCCTATAATTGCTTTACTTCCAGGAAGCCGATTACAAGAAATTAAGAAAGTACTCCCAGTTTTTTTATCTATTACTAACATGTTTAAATCATATCAATTTGTTATTGGTGGAGTAGAGAGTATTGATAAAGAAAAGTATAATAAATTAACAAAAAACAAGAATGTCAAAGTTGTCTTCAATCAAACATATAATTTACTTGCAAATGCAAAAGCTGCTATAGTTACAAGTGGAACAGCATCTTTAGAGGCTGCTATTTTTAAAATTCCTCAAGTTGTTTGTTATAAAACTAGCTTTATTACTTATTTAATTGGTAAAATGCTAGTAAATATCAAGTATATTTCTTTGGTAAATCTTATTCTTAATGACAGAATAGTTAATGAATTAGTACAGGGCGAACTAAATTCAAATAATTTGAAAAATAGTATCAATAAAATCTTGAAAAAAGATAATAGATTAGAAATGATTAATGCTTATAATAATTTAATAAATATGCTTTATGCAGAAAATCCATCTAGAAAAACTGCAGAACTTATTGTGAGGTAAATTATTATTCAATTCCATGCATCATTTTAACAATTTTTCTACTCGAAAGAATCATTAAAACTCCTACAATTGCAGGAAGTATTGTAAAAATTAAAAAGAATGAGGCCATTCCATATTCATCAACAATAGGATCTATATAACTACCTGTTATTCCAGCACTATAGTTTGCAATAAAGTTTGCAACAAACCAAACTCCAAACATTAAACCAACTAAATTTTTAGGAGCAAGTTTACTAACATAAGAAAGCCCTACTGGTGAAATACATAATTCCCCAAGTGTATGAAACAAATAAGCTAATATTAGAAAAATCATGCTCTGTGAAGCTGATACAGCACCAAGAGGTATATTAATAGAACCATACGAAAGTATTGCGAAACCTGTCGCAAGGAGAAATAACCCTATTCCAAATTTGACAGGTCCTGAAGGATTAAATTTGGATTGCCAAATTTTTGATAAAACGGGCGCAAACACAATTATAAAAAATGAGTTTAATATAGCAAACCATGAAGCGGGAACTTCAGTTTCAGGGCTATTAAACTCTCTATTTAACATCCAAATAACAATCAACCATATAATTGCAAAACTAGCCCCTAAAAACAAATTTGAAATCATATACTTTTCAAAAGTATTTTTAAATAACATGAATAAAATAATACTAAGTATTATCATTGGGACGACAACTAAAAGTGTATTAATAATTTTAAATATAAGTGCACCTGTTCCCATTAAATCTCTATTTGTATAATCATTAGCAAAAATTGTCATACTTCCTCCAGACTGTTCAAATCCCCACCAGAAGAAGATTGTAACAAAAGAAAAGATCCCTATAACTAAAAGCCTATCACGAATAACTCTTTTTGAAACAGGAGCTATGTGAATCTCCTTATTTTCTTCAATATTTTCTTCATCAGTTAAAGTGTTTTTAGATAGACCTATATTACCAAATATATTTTGTCCATAATGAAATTGAAGCATTCCAAAAAACATAAATACTCCTGCAAGTCCAAAACCATAATGCCAATTTACTGTCTCTCCTATATAGCCACATAGTAAAATTCCTAAAAATGCTCCAGCGTTTATACCCATATAAAAAATTGTATAAGCAGCATCTTTAATTTTTCCATCATCTTTATATAACTGCCCCACAATTGATGATATGTTTGGCTTAAAAAACCCATTTCCAATAATTAAGAAACTAAGTCCAACATATAAATAAAAGTCATAAAATACCTCTAGAAACATTGAAGCATGTCCTAATGTCATTAAAAAAGCTCCAATAATTACTGCTTTCCGATAACCTAAGTATTTATCTGCTATAATACCTCCAAAAATTGGGGTTATATAAACTAGTCCTGTGTACCAGGCATAAAGCTTAAGAGCATCCGCTCTTTCCCAACCCCATCCCTGATCAGCCATAGAAGATACTAGAAATAAAACAAGAATAGCCCTCATCCCATAATAAGAAAAACGTTCCCACATCTCAGTGAAAAACAAAGTAAAAAGTCCAGAAGGGTGACCTAGAATAGTTCTTTGATTTATTTCGTCTCCGTTAAAAAGATGATTCATATGTACGATTGACTAATAAAAGATAAATTAAATTGAGGGTCATTTACCTTATATTTACATAAAGAAAAGAAAATTATGTCAAAAAAAATAATTGGTTTTTCAAAACTTTCAAAACAAGAGAAAATTGAATGGATTTGTTCTAATTATTTGGGCAATTCCAAAGAGGATTTAGAAATCTTAGATAAGTATTTAAATAATGACATTAACATTCAGTTAATACATGATACTTTTTCTGAAAATACGCTATCAAATTTTTATTTCCCATTTTCAGTTGCACCTAATTTTCTAATTAATAATAAAAATTATTGTTTACCAATGGTAATAGAAGAGAGCTCAGTTGTTGCTGCTGCTTGTAATTCTGCAAAATTCTGGTATGATAAAGGAGGATTTAGAGCTGAAGTGATTAGCTCAGAAAAAATTGGCCAAATTCACTTTTTATTTAATGGAGAATTTCAAAAGATAAAAAAATTTATTGATGATAGTAAATCTAAACTAATTGATGCAACTTCTAAAATTTCATCAAAAATGATAGAGCGTGGAGGTGGAATTAACTCTATTAATCTTATTGATATGTCCAGGAAATACAATAATTATTATCAGCTTTCTATTTCATTTAACACTATTGATTCTATGGGTGCAAATTTTATAAACTCATGCCTAGAAATTATTACAAAAAAAATGTGTGAAGAAATAAAAATTCCTGAATACTTAACAGAAAAAGAAAAAGATATAAATATTATAATGTCTATTCTATCTAATTCTGCACCTAATTGTATTGTAAAAGCAAACGCAGAGTGTCAAATTGATGAAATTGGAGAAATTAATGGGTTAAATAGTAAAGAGTTTGTAGAAAAATTCTTTCATGCAGTCGAGATTTCTAAAATAGATTTAGGAAGAGCTGTAACAAATAATAAGGGGATAATGAATGGTGTTGATTCAATCTTAATTTCTACTGGTAATGACTTTAGAGCAGTTGAAGCTTCAGTCCACTCGTTTGCTTGCAAAGATGGAGAATATAAGGGGTTGACTGAATGCTCTATTGACAATAATATCTTTTCTATTAAGCTTACACTACCTATATCTATTGGTACAGTTGGAGGAATAACTGATTTACATCCAATGGTTAAATTATCCCATAAGTTACTTGGTAAACCGAACTCATCTAGTTTGATGGAAATAATAGCATCAGCTGGGCTAGCTCAAAATTTTGCTGCAATTAAATCATTGATAACTACAGGTATACAAAAAGGTCATATGAAGATGCATTTGATTAATTTATTGAAAAAAAATAATGCAACTGAAAATCAAATTGAAAATGCTAAAGTTTTCTTTAAAGAAAAGGAAATTACAAGTAAAGCTATTCAAGATTTTTTAAACTTAAATTAGTTTTATGAACTTCTATAGCTATGGTAAATTACTGATTACAGGAGAATATTTAGTTCTAGATGGAGCTGAAGCATTAGCTTTACCATTAAGTTGTGGTCAATCATTAAATTATAAAGAGATTGATAATAATCTTATTAAATGGACTAGTTATGATATGAATAATCATATCTGGTTCAATACAATAATAGATAATGATAAACTAGAAATAATTGAATCTTCAGACTATAGTGTATCAAAAAAACTTAATAAAATACTTAAGTCGATTAGAAATCATAATTCAAATTTTTTAAAAAAAAATGGTTGTGAAATTAAAACAAAATTAAATTTTGACAAGGATTGGGGACTAGGAAGTTCGTCAACCCTTATATCAAATTTATCAAGCTTAGCAAATGTTGATCCATATATAATTTTAAATGAAACATTTGGAGGAAGTGGTTATGATATAGCTTGTTCTAGAGTTAATTATCCACTTATATACAGTCTTAAAAAAGGGAAAAGATTAATTCAAAAAACTAAATTTAATCCCCCGTTTATAGATAATCTTTTTTTTATTTATTTAAATAAAAAACAGGATTCACGTGGAGAAATTTTAAACTATAGTAAACTCAAAGTATCAAATTCTGATATTGAAAAAGTTTCTTCTATTTCGAAAAAGATATCAATAACTAATAATCAAAAACAGTTTAATTCTTTATTAGATTCGCATGAACAAATTTTATCTTCTATATTAAAAAGAATGACTGTAAAAAGCGAGTTGTTTTCAGATTTTGAAGGTTCAATTAAAAATCTTGGTGCATGGGGTGGAGACTTTATCTTAAGTTCAAGTGAGTTTAATCCCTCTAAGTATTTTATTGATAAAGGTTTTAATAAGGTCTTTACATTTAAAGAAATGGTTAATAGTACAAACTTCGATTATCTTTAATCTCAGCACTTGATTCAAGCACCTCAGGTATAAGAGAGGAAATTCTTTCAATCTCCCTATCACTTAGTGATCTTGAAATAGCACTATTCAAATTTAAATCCTCTGCTATTTCTTTTGATATAGAGTGAATAATATAAATTCCTTCTTTCCCTAATAATAAATTTGAAACTTCTCCAGGTTCTAGGGCAAAAGATGCTCCAATAATATAAGGCTCAGCTCCTGCTCCAACAAGTACAGGATCATATTGAGTAACAGCTGAAGCCCTTTGAATATCAATATTATAATCTTCTGCTATTGATTCAATAGTTGGGGTTTTATACTTTTTCTTTATATAATCAAATTTTATTTTCTTTAAAATTTCGTTTTTTATATTATCTGAAACATCACCTACCCCTGGAAGTCTTTCTTTGTTTATTTCTTTAATTCTACCAATCAAATATCCATCAGTTAAAGTAAATCTTTTTATTTCATCTACTTTCGTTGACTCATCATAAATCCATTTAATTACTGATCTAGAATCACTTATACCTGGAATTCCAGAGTCATAAGGGTTTAAAGTTTCATAATTCTCCACACTATAATTATTTTGATCTAATGATAAATTAGTTTTTGCATCAAATTCAATCTGTGAGGCAAGTCTATAATTTTGATTTGAAGATTCATTAGATGGGACTATTTGTTGATGAATATTAGCTAATAAAACTTTATTAACACCTCCTTCTCTTTTCTTATCAATCATTTTTGATAATACATAATAATTTCCATCCTTATATGGACCAAAAGTTTTCCCTTTTCTTAATCCATATAATATATCTCGAAAATTATTACCAGGAAGTTGATCTCTAGTCTTGTATATTGAGTCATATGGTTTTTCTGAATAAGTTTCAACAAACTCAACTATATTTTTTGCATCTTTAAACCCTTCAATACTATCAACTAATTTAGATACATCATTATATTGAATTATTCCATCTCTTATTGATTCAAGATTAGTTCTAATATTATTCTCATCAAGAGGAGAAGCAATATCAGGAACAAATACATACTCTATAATTCTTGATGGATCAATAATATAGTTGTTTTTATTTTTTTTAATAAAATTTGATATCTGTGAGTTAGTAATTTTGAATATTGAATCAGGAATTTCATTAAAAGGAATTTTTATATAATCTATTGTTACTTTATCATTTTCTAAATGATACTCTAGATTTGATTCTACGTCAGTATATGTTATACTTGATGTGATTAGATTAAAATAAATTTTTTGTTTTGCTGATGCAATAACATTTTGTTCCTCAATTTTCCAGGAATTATATGCAGTTGGATTCAATGATTTTAGCTGATTTATGTATCTACTAAATTTAGTAAAGTCAAAAAGACCTATATCATTCTGAAACTCTGGATTGGAAACAATTGAAGGTTCAGCTGACACTATTTGTTCAAGTTGATCTTTACCAGCATTTATTCCTAATTTATCCAATTCTTGAGTTAATACAGTATTTTTTATTCCTACTTCCCAAGCATAATTTACAGCGGTAATTAAGTCAAGTCCATAATAATCTTGGGTTTGTTGCACCAACAAATTAAAGGTTTCAAAATCTATTTTCTCTCCATTTACCTCTCCTATTGTTTGATTTTGAGATACGCCAGAGCCCACAAATACTCCTGATATAACAAAAGCAAATAACGCCATTCCAATAACAACTATAAGAAAAAACGATCTTTTCCTTATTTGACCTAGTATAGCCATAGTTTAAATTTAAAGGTTCGAAATTACAACTTAGAATTTATTTTTACTATTCTTCTTTAATATTTTTTTAATTACAATTTTTTCAATTTTTGAAGAAGTTGCCTCTTTAATTTTAATCTTGTAATCATTAACTATTATTTCTTCTCCTTCATTAGGAATATCTTCAGTTTTATCAAATATTAATCCTCCTAATGTTTCATAAGAATCACACAAAGGAAGCTCCCATTTGTATTTATTGTTAATGTATTCAACTTCTAATCGTGCAGAAACTTCAATGGTATATTCATCAACACTTTTTTCAAAATATTCTAAATTATCATGTTCATCTTCAATTTCTCCAAAGAGCTCCTCTACAATGTCTTCTATAGTTAGAATTCCTGAAGCTCCTCCATATTCATCAAGAATAACGGCTAAGCTTTTTCTTTGTCTAGTTAAAATTTGAAGTACTTCATTAACAAACATAGGTTCAGGAATAAATTCAACAGGAAGAAGAAAGCTTTTTATATCACTTGGTTTTTTTAAAAAATCAAAAGAATGGACATATCCTATAATATTATCTATAGATTTTTTATAAACAGGGATTTTTGAAAACCCAGTTTCTATAAATATTTTTTTAACCTCATCTATATCAATACTAACATCTACAGCAATAATTTCTGTTCTTGGCACCATAATGTCTCTTGCTTTTATTTCAGATAGTTCTAGAGCATTTTGAAAGATTTCAATTTCAGAATCAATATCATCTGAAGAATGTTGAATTTCATTTTCAATGTAGTTTTCCAATTCAATTTTTGTAAAAGAAAGGGAGCTATGTTTTATGTTTGTATTAAAAAATTTGTTTAATATGAAATCTGAAATTAATATGACCAAACTTGTCAAAGGTGAAAAAATTGTATAAAAGAGATATGCAGGAAGAGCAAAAATTTTCATAAAAAAGTTTGAATAAATTTGAAAAAAAACTTTCGGAATGAACTCAGCTGTGATTAAAATTATAACTGTTGAAATAGATGTTTGCAAAAAAACTAAACTCAGCTCATTCAAATTATTTACTCTAGTTATAAGCAAGTTGTCGAAAATAAATTCTCCCATAAAAAGCCCATAAACAACTAAAGAAAAATTATTACCTATTAGCATAGTTGATATAAATCTTGAAGGGTCTTTTGTGATTCGTGTCAGAATATTTGGAATAAATCCGATTTGTTTTTTTTGAATTTCAAGATTTAGTTTATCTGATGAAACAAAAGCAATTTCCATACCAGAAAAAAATGCAGAAAGGATAAGACTAGTGATGATTATCATCTATTTCTATTTGAATATTTTTTTCTAAAATATCTTCTAAATATTGCCATAAACATAGATAATATTGCAAACAAAATAAATATATAAGCCTTTTGTCTATTTAAATTCCAATGCTGAAAAACACTAATAATTGATATTACTGAAATTATCCAATATATTATTTCTGAAATTATAAAACTTCTCATTTATAATTAATTATTATCTGAAACATTTATTGATCCTACTAAACTTCCAGTTAATAAATCAGAAAATTCTCGATTTGAATCCAATCTATTAGCAATTATATTATTATTCTCATCAGTATATCGGAATTTTCCCTCCGTAAACAACCACTCATTCTCTGAATCAAAATATAACTGTTCTGAAAATAAGGTTTCACCAGAACTAGATATTATAACTACATTACCTTGAAAATCAATTAAACTAAATGCGTTATAGAGAATAGCATAATCAGAAGTTATTGAAGTCGTTCTATTGTCGTCAAATATTATTACCTCTATACCATCAATAAATTCAAAGTAATTAATTGGATGGTTAGAGAAATCTAAATGCGTTGGAGCCTTAATTAAAGATCTAGTTTTCATAGAATCTGTATATATCATCTCAAAATCTTTTGCAATACCAATAGGAACTCTATCATTTATATTTACACTAGTTATATATTCAGAATTATCACAAGACATAAATTGAATAAATAAAAGGAATAGTAAAAAGTAACTAAGTTTAGACATCTATAAATATGGAACTCTAACGCTTCTTCTTATCCAACATGAAAAGGTTACTCTCTTTCCTTGACTTCCATCAGTAAAAATATCTGTTTTTGATGGAGCTCTTCCATTATAGCTTGCCACTGTTCTATTAGCTATCTTTCTAATTGAAGCATCAACCCGTCCTGCTTTTTGAGCTGTTTGAGCTGCTAACCAGTATACTGCTCTTTTATTAAATTGAGTATCACCACAACTATTTGCACTACTTGCATAAAGACTAGCTATTAATAAATAAGCTTTACCAAGAGACGGTTGAAAACTAAGAGCTCTTTCAGCATAATTTCTAGAGGAAGTTTTTCTTCCTGAACTTTTAAGTTTTGCTGCAATTCTATAGAGAATTTTCGCTTTTTTATAGTTATCTGTTTCAAGTGAAACTGATTCTTGATAATATTTAAGAGCTTCATTAAAATTCCCTTTTTTATCATTTAATATTCCTAGATAATAAGCTGAATCTGCTGAAGGCTCAAGACTATGAAGCTGTTCAACTAAAGTAACAAAAAGGTGGTCATTAGAACATTCTTTTCCATCCAATCTTCCTGCAGCCCTTTTAATCCATAATGGATTATTTTTATTTTCCTCGAAACTTTTTGAATATAAAGGAATTAAGATATCACATGTAGCTTCTTTTTCAATCTTTTGATCAATAAGTTGAAGGTATGCACCAACAGCATTAGAATTAGTATCATATATTCTTTTGTTTCTTTCCTCTTTTTCTGTTAACGCAACTCCAGACTCTTCTTTTTTAAGAATTTCATCAACTTTTTTTGCAATATCTATTCTAAGCGATTCAAATTTTTCTGTTAATTCTTCATATTTATTGAATAATACCTCTAGGCTAACTTGTGAATTACCCATTTTATATAGATCATATGCTGTTTGAAAATAGTAAGCAAGTGATTTAGGGCTAGAAAAACTCTTGACATCATTATTATAAGCATATTCAAAGGTCTTATATATTTTTAATTTATCCTCAAAATTATTATCAATCATTGCTTGACCTTTACTGCTATATATTTTACCTATTTGATTTACACCTTTTCTTTGAGGAAAATTTGCAGCCCATTCATCATAAAGTTTTAGTAAATCAGTTATGTATTTTTCTTTTTCTTCATCATTAGAAGAGTTTTTAATAAAATCTTTAAGGATTAATTCTCCATATTGAAAAGTAGCTAAACTGTAGGTTGGACAATTAGTTCTCACTGACATCCATGGCTCATATGCTGCTTTATAATTTTTTATTTTTGCAGATTCTGCAAATATTGAAAGTTTTTCCCTACAATCATCAGAAGCATTCTGAGAATGAAGTTGAAAAAATGGAATTGACAGAATCAAATAAAATAAAAATTTAGGGGTATTCATTTTAATTTTCATTAATTATACTTTCTTCTTATAAACCAAATATCATTTAAAGATAAACCTAATCTTATGGACCAATAATTCTCCTTAACAATCAAATTATTTTCTTCCCCTATTTGACCATACTCAAGTCCAATATTTGCTTTAGAAAGCCCAGCAAGAGGGAGTCCAACCCCCAAATTTAAGCTAAATTGATTTATAGGCAAATTATTTACAATAATACTTTTTTTCTCACTTTTAACTCCAAACCTGTACACTGCTCTCTTCCAAAAGCTTGTTAAAGAAGAATGCTCTGGAATATATGAACCACCAATTGAAAAAGATTCTGAATCCCTATAATCTATATTATTAATATTTAAGAATCTATTTTCGAAATTTGATGAAAACTTTTTTTCAATTTGTGCTCCGATATACCATTTATTATAATTTCCAAGGCCTACTCCATATATATATTTTTTTGGGACTCTAAGCTCTGTAGATTTTAAACCTCTTTCTTCTAGGTTTACTTCTACAAAATCACCTAAACTATTTAAATTAATAAGATTAGTTGTAGAAGTATAAAGATCCTGGGTATTAACAGAATTTAATATAGAACTAGGAGAATAGGATAACATTATATTAAAATTTAAATCTTTTTTGATAGGGATATCTATGTTTGAAGAAAATTGGTAATTAAATCCTGATATATCAGATGAACTATCTGAATAAATACCATAATTAACTCCTTCATAAAGATTAAAAGACTCATATTCAAATTTTCCAAAATTATAATTTGTTGTTAAGCCTAAAGACAGGAAATTTGTTAATGGAAAACCTACAGAAAAAAAGACTCTATTTATACCCCCATTTGCAGCAAAAAGTCTTGTGTTTATTGAATTGTCAGTATTATAGGATTCATCTGTCTGTAGATTAAATCCGGTAGAAGAATATGGCAGAACCCCAAAGCCAAAACCAAATTTTTTTACTGGTATTCCAACAGCAATATAATTAATATTTGAGCTTGAAATATTTTCATTAGCAAGGGTATTAGAAAAGCTAGATGATTTAAAAAATGTTCCTACTAAATAGTTTGATGTTTTTAATTTAGCATAAGATGCAGGATTATTTAAGTTAACCTCTATTGAATCAACCTTTACATCAATTCCTCCCATAGATAAATTGGAAACATTTCCAGAAAAATTTATTTCCCCTAGTTCATTAATTGAATATGGTGAACCGGTATTTGTTTGAGAAAAAAGTATATTGGAACTAAAAAATAATATGGTTAGTAAAAAATATTTATTCATCAAGAATTTGTTTGTAAAATATGATTTAAGCCATGAGCTAAAAAGTCTTGGTCAGCAAAGATTACATTTTTTATCTTATTAAGCAAAAAGTTGGAACCACCACCACTTACAATTATTTCTATATTTGGGAACCTGACCTTTTGTCTTTCTATATTATAACTAATCTCACCAATTATACCATAATATATTCCTGCATGAATGTGTTCTTCCGTAGAATCCCCAATTAAAGATTTTGGAGTCTTTAATTCAAGTTTTGGGAGATTAGATGTACGATCAGATAAACTGGAATATCTTAAATTAAATCCTGGAGATATTGATCCACCAAGATATTTTTTATTCATAGTAACTATATCATAAGTAATACATGTCCCTATATCAATAATTAACAGATCTTTGTTTGGGTATAAGTTTAAGCCAGCAGAAACTAGTGCCACTCTATCATCACCTAAAGTTTCGGATTTATATTCATTTGTAAAAGGAAGTTTAATAGTCTTATCTCTTAAGGAAATTACTTTTGAATTTTTAAAAATACTTGACAGCTTTTCTCTTTTATCGTCAATAACAGATGAATAAATCAATTTTTCAATTGATCTTTTATTTTTTATAGCTAATATATTATCATCAAACTTATTAGAGATAAAACTACCTCTATCTATTACCTTATCATCTTGAATGAAAAAATACTTAGTTAAACTATTACCAAAATCAAAAATTAAGTTCATTGTAATATTATATTACTCAAAATTACAGAAACATTTGAAGAACACTAAAATTGTTTTAAAATTAATATATTTGCCAGTGCTTTTGGTACCATAGCTCAGTTGGTAGAGCAAAGGACTGAAAATCCTTGTGTCCCTGGTTCGATTCCTGGTGGTACCACTAAAAAACCCTACTAAAGTGTAAGGTTTATCAACTAATATACTGATAATTCATTTTGCCTTCTTTGGACTATTATCAGTTTTTCTTTAATTTTATAATAAACAAATCAATTATGAAATACTTATATACAATTTTAGCATTGGCTTTAATTACATCATGTGATGCCCCAATGCAAGATAATGGAGAGCCAGAAGGCCCACATACTTCAACAGAATGGCAAATTTGGGCATATTCTACAGCTGCTCCTGACTACATTGCTGAAAATGCAACTGTTTTTGATGGTCCGGGTGGAAACCTACTTAGAGAAGGAACTAATGGCTGGACTTGTTTGCCGGCAAATCCAAGGGGAATGTCTGATCCAGAAAATGGATGGATAGATCCTCACGAAGCAATGCCAGCATGTGGTGATGGAGAATTTTTTAAATGGGTTGGGGCATACTTTGCAGGGGAAACTCCTGTAATGGAGAAAGATGGATTCGCATGGATGCTGCATGGTGATATGGGAGAGGACAATACAACTCCTATGGTTATGAATAAGGAAGATGCTGCTCCTGGACACTGGATTGAGTCTGGGCCTCATCTAATGATGATGCCAAAAGATCCAAGCTCATTGGAAGGAATGACAACAGACTTTAACTCAGGTGCACCTTATGTGATGTTTGCTGGTACTCCATATGCACATGTAATGTATCCTGTTCAGGATTATTACAAGCATACTAAAGAATAATATTTTTTTAATT
>UINC01001527.1_pt1 | contig 57577 bp, 57 predicted proteins | sample 5385821 | NCBI WGS metagenome assembly UINC01 (sample SAMEA4666929, study PRJEB26691) | marine metagenome | isolation source: Pacific Ocean | place: Pacific Ocean | collected 2011-10-13 | reverse complement strand
TCTTCACGAACCCGGCCTGGTCGATGCTGTCCTTGTCCCAATGGCAGATGTAGCGATCGGCGATGGCCGCCTGCTGGATCGGCACCGTGTCGATGAGGGGAGACGAGCTGATAATCATGCCGCCGGGGTGTTGGGCCAGGTACTTTGGAAAACCGTCCAACTGGGCTGCCATCTCAATGAGGTTACGCCAGCCCGGCGCGTCCACCTTGTCCCGGAACTCGGGCAGTTGCAGCATCTCCAGTTCCAATTCCTTGGCGTCGTGGGAGTCGACCCGCTTGGCCAGCTTGTCCATGCCCTGGGCGGGCAGGCCCAGCGCCTTACCCAGGTCCCGGATGGCGCCTTTCATCTGGTAGGTGCTGATCATGCCGGTCAAAGCGGCCCGGTCCCAGCCCCACTTCCGGTGCACCCGCACGATCAGTTCCTCTCGGATGTTGCGGGGAAAGTCCAGGTCTATGTCGGGCACCGAGCCCAGATCGTCGGACAGGAACCGGTCCAGGGACAGGTTGTATTCCAGTGGGTCGATGTGGGATAGGCCGATCAAGTAGCCCACCAGCATGGCTACCGACGAGCCCCGACCCCTCCCCGGCGGGCGTTCCTCCAAGGGTATCTCGGCATCGCTCAGCCCCATCTCGATCATGATTTGCCGGGCAATCTGGATGATCTCGTAGTAGATCAGAAAGAACCCTGCTAGGTCATGCTTCCCGATCAACCGAAGCTCTTCTTGCAGCCGGTCTTCGACTTTTTGCTTGCTTTGAGTTGTTTGAGCGCCGCCGTAGCGGCGTTCGGCGGCCTGGCGGCACAGGTCTTCCAAGTGACTCTGAGGAGTGGCGCCATCGGGGACCGGGTAGTCTGGGAACCGGTAGGCCAGGTCCTTGGTCAGATCGAATGAACAACGCTCGGCGATTCGGAGGGTGTTCTTGATGGCCTCAGGGCACCGGGAGAACAGGGATGCCATCTCGTCAGGTGATTTGAGATAGAACTGGTTGTTGGCCCGACGTTCTTTATGGGTCTCCTCCAGGCTGAGGTTGTTCTTGATGGAGACCAGGGCGTCCTGCAGCCGGTGGCGTTCCGGCACGTGGTAGTGGACATTGTTAGTGGCTACCGTGGGGACGCCCAGCTTGCGAGCCAGGTCGATGAGCCGGCGGTTGCGGACGGTGTCGCCCTGCACCAGGTTCTGCTGCAGTTCCACGAACACGTTGTCAGCGCCGAACCAGTCCAGGTACTGCCGCAGTTGGGTCTCAGCCTCGGCGTAGCAGCCCTCCGCCAGCAGACTGGGCACCCGGCCCGTGCGGCAGCCGGTCAGCAGGATCAGACCGTCGAGAAAGTCCGGCAGGTACTTCAAGTCCAGAGCGGGGTTCTTGCGGTCTGCGGCCACATACGAATAAGAGATCAAGTTGGAAAGCTGGCTATAGCCGTCCTTGTTCTCAGCCAGGAGGGTCAGGTGGGAGCCGTCTTTAATGGTCATCTCGACGCCGGTGATGGACTGCATCTCCAGAGTCTTAGCCACCTGGGCGAAATGCATGGCCCCGCACAGATTATCGTGGTCGGTCAAAGCCAACGCACGCAGCCCCAGGTCCCGGGCGCGCACCAGCAGGTCCTCCACGGAGGAGGCCCCTTCCTGGAAGGAATAGTTACTGTGGCAGTGAAGTTCGGCGTACATTAGCGAGCTGACAGCTATCAGCTTTTTGGGGTGGTTTTTATGGTTTGGATGAAGGATGTGAGCATTCTTTTTATTTCTGTGGTGTTGACTGAGAGGTTTGTGTGCTCTTCAGTGGATAGAAAACCTAGGTCTTGGCTTAATAGCAGGTGGTATTCCAGTTCGCTTGCCGAGCCCCTCGCAATCAGAAGGAAACAGGCGAGTTCGGCATCGCCTTCTCGACCGCAACCCTCTGCACCCTATAAACAGAAAGAACCAACCGATGGCCTTTCTCCCACACCTTCAACTCTCTAAAATCTTTCATCGAAAACACTCCGTTTCATTGCTGACCTCTGACCGCTGAAATCTTTCACCCCCCTTTCTGCCAGTACCATTGGGCGTTTAGCTGGTCTTGGTAGATGGTTAGGCGGCGATCGTCTTGGGTGGTTATCTGGTAGTAGCGGCGGGAGATGGGGCGTTCCCGCCACCATTCGTCGTCCACCTGCCATATGTCGTTGATGGAGGTGACTGCCAGGGCGGCGAGCGTTGGGCTTCGGCTTTCTTGCGTTGGCCAACGGGAACGGGCTGGGCGGTTGGAGATGGTGGGCGGCAGGGCGACTGACACCGGTCTCTCAGCCCTGTCCTCAGCAACCTCGATGGGCACCGGCAGGTTCAGGGGCCGGAACTGCAAGCTCTGGGCGCTCTGGTTCACAGGCTCAGGCATTTTGCCTCTAGGATTTATGGGTCGAAGGGGACCAGCGCCTGGCGTCTTTCTGGTATGCGCGACCACGGCTCTATCTCCTTCATTTGGTAGATGGGCGGTTTACCGCCCAACAGGGCTTCCAGCTGACGCATCATCTCCTTCAGTTGCTCCTGCTTGCGGACGTCGGAGAAGAGGTTGGTCTGGATGCCCGACTCGCCGGTGAACCCGGCTAGGGTGAGTTTCATGTCTTCCAGCGGTCCGGGCAGGGTCACACTGTCCAACCGGCTTTTCAGGGCGAACAGGGCCCGGTCTCTGCTACCCAACGCCTCTTTGAACCCAAATTTCTTTACCCAGGGCGGCAGGCGGTACACACGGCTTTCGATGGTGGCGGTGCGCACGTAGCGGCCGCCGATCTCCGGCCGGGCAAATGCGCGGCCCAAGAGCGTGCTCAAAGCCATCAAGATCGGACTCCAGGTGATGGTGGGTGAGGGGAAGGTCAGCGACTCTTCCACAACTTGCTGCGTCCGGTGGGGAGTCAATAATCTGTTGTCCACGCCGCTGGCCAACAGCCAGGCCCGCCGGCCTTCAGCCCCCAACTGGGCTTGGACCGCGCCCTCCGGCAGGGCCGACAACTGGCCCAAGGTGTGGATGCCAAAGCGGTGCAGCCGAGTCTTATTGGCCCATGACAGTGGCAGCAGGACGATGGACAATCCGTCCATGAAAGCCGCCTTTCCCGCTGCGTCTTGGGGCACCTTGGTGGCGCGCCCACTCTGGGTGGTCACCGCGGCGATGTAGGCCGGGAATTTCCCTCCTGCTACGCCGACCCGGGGGTTGAATTCCGAGGGCGCAGCCTGGAGCAGCGACGCAACGACCCGCGCCTCTCCTCCGTACATCAACTCCAGTCCATCCAGGTCCACGTAGGCACAACCGAGCCCGTCCCTTTCCACCACCGGACTCCGCAGTTCCAGCGCCTTGACCAGTTTGTCGAAGGTCTCGTTATAGTAGGGCGCGTCAGCCTGCACCAGAGAGGCGTCTTTGCACCGGGCCATGGCCTCGGCAAGGGGCATGCCGGCGCTCACACCACGGGCTTCCGCAGAGCTGTCCAGCACCAGGTTCTTGGAGCCGTAACTCTCGGTAATGATCACGGGCTTTCCCCGCAATTGAGGATAGCGACGGATCTCGGCTTTAACCGGGAGGTGGGTGACAAGCATGCAGGCTATAGAACGGTCGGTCATTGGCTTTAGATGTTCTGATTTTGAGGCCGGTTATGGCCTCTATTTGAAGCTATTTCCTGGTCGGGCACGGATTATATAGAACGTTTGTACGACATAACAACGACCGCAAGTCACTATCTTTAAAAAGCCGGGAACATCGATTAAACAAAGTCTAAAAACGCTGGATTCGGGACTTCTGAAACACCGGTTTTGAAAGCAAGAACCGGATAGAACAGCTCAAGGGATTGGGGTATTCTGGTGATGTCAGAAAACTTGAATCATCAACCGGCCAGGAAACGAAATGGAGAAATGGCCCACAGACCTAACCCCGGAAACTTTAGCCCAATGGGTGGAGCAGCATTTCAACGGCACTTTGATGGGCCACCTGGGTATGCAGGTTATCGAGGTAAGCAAAGAACGGGCGGTGGTTGAGCTGCCGGCCCATGGGGGCCTCATGACGCCATCGGGCCACATCCACGCCGGGAGCATGGTCTCCCTGGCCGATACATCGGCCACTTTCGCCGCCATGGCAGCCTTGGGGCAGGCGATAACGTTGGAGGAGATGCCGGTGGCGGTGAGCATCTCAACCCAGATCATAAGCAACGTCAAAGACGGCACGCTGCGGTCTGAAAGCGTCGTGGCGCATCCAGGCCGAACCCTGGTGGCAGTGACCACTCGAATCACAGCCGACGGCGGCAAGCTGCTGGCCCTGGTCAACTCAACTCACTTCGTCCGATCATCAGACTAAGCTCTAATAAAGACCACGAGGAACAACATGGTAGCTACTAGTGAGAAAAACACCGGCCTAGACCCCAAGATGTGGGAGGCGGTCCAGAAAAGGGATACTAGAGCCGATGGGCGGTTCGTGTATGCGGTCCGTTCCACCGGAATATACTGTCGGCCCACCTGCCCCAGCCGCCGGCCGGCACCCCACCGCGTTGCATTCTTCAACCGGGCCATTGAGGCGGAAGCCGCCGGGTTTAGGGCCTGCAAACGCTGCCTGCCGGACCAAGAAATTCCCAGCACCGGTCTGGTGCGCAAGGTCTGTAAATACATCCAAGAACAATCAGACGAATCCGGCTCAGTGCCCACTCTAGCCGAGTTGGGCCGGGCGATCGGCAGCAGCCCAACTCATCTGCAGCGGGTGTTCAAAGAAGCCACAGGGGTCACGCCGCGACAGTACGCGTCGGCCTGGCGCCTGGACCGCTTCAAGGCGATGATCAAAGACGGCCAGGACATCTCAACGGCCCTCTATGAAGCAGGATTTGGCTCGTCCAGCAGGTTGTATGAGACCTCAGAAGAACAGATGGGCATGAGTCCCGGCGCCTATCGCAAGGGAGGAAAGGGCATGAACATCTATCACACAGTGGTGGAATCGCCTCTGGGACGGCTCTTGGTGGCGGCCACCGACAAAGGCGTTTGCTCCGTGAAGCTAGGCAGCTCCGACCTGGCGCTGGAAGACCATCTCATGGCCGAATTTCCGTCGGCCAACCACCAACCGGACGGTGGGAACCTGACGATCTGGGCCGCAGAGATCCTGTCCTACCTGGACGGAGAGAAAAACGGCCTGGACCTACCCTTGGACATCCGAGCCACGGCGTTCCAGCAACAGGTGTGGCAGATGCTCAGGACGATCCCGTACGGCGAGACGCGCACCTACCAACAAGTGGCCCAAACCTTAGGCAAAGAAAGCGCTTCCCGAGCAGTAGGCACGGCCTGTGGGGCCAATCCGGTGGCCCTCGTCATACCTTGTCACCGTGTCCTCCGCAAGGACGGCGGGCTGGGCGGTTACGCATGGGGGCTGGAGAGGAAAAAGTCGTTGTTGGAGATGGAACAGGCGGTCGATTAACACCCGATCAACGGCGAATGGTGGCTGGGCGAAAGCCATTAGCGGGTATTCGACATATAATTTACTAGGCCGGTCCGAAACCGAGGCCGTCAAATACAATCCTCTAGAGCCAAGTGGATTTGCTCCCCCCAACAAACTCCTCAATCTACTCGCGGATATCCGCAAGACGGGCTTTGTTCCTCCTGCTATCCGTGGTATTTCTCGTTGCCTCGTCGACTGCATCCTCCGTGTCCGCGGCCGGAGGGGACATCGAAATTGTATCAACCGATGAAAGCGTGAATTTCCCCGGCAATATGGACCTGTCCGTGACGGCCGAAGGAGATGCCGACATCGTTGACGTGCGCCTCTACTACCACACCGTTGGCAGCCGCATTTGGACCTATGCCTACCCCGATTTCGTGCCCGCCAACCGGATCACCGCCACCCTGAACCTCACAGGTGAAGTCTCAACCTACCTGCCACCAGGCACGGAGGTTGAGTATTACTACGAGATTACCGACGCCCATGGTAACGTGCTGCAAACTGAACTCGCCTTGGTGGAATACGAAGACACCCGGTTCGATTGGGACGAGGTCAAGGTGGGTCCGCTCACCCTCCGCTATTACGACCAGTCGGGGGCAGTAGTGAGGTCGGTAGCCAAAAAGCTGGAATCTGACCTGGCGCGCCTGCAAGATGTACTCCAAATCGAACAGGCTGATGAGATAAAAGGCGTGATCTACAGCAAGCGCTCCCACACCCTGGACGCCTTCCCCCAGCAGAGCCGCACCACCACTGAGCAACAAACGTTCCAGGGATTCGCCTTTCCTGAGCGAAGCATTTTCCTTGGGCTGGGGATGGAACGGGGGCTGATCGTCCACGAGTCGGCTCATCTGATGTTGGGCCAGGCGATGGGCGATAACGCCTTGCCGACGCCTGCCTGGCTGGACGAGGGTTTCGCCAGCTATATGGACCCTTCAGTGAAAATCTTCAGCGGCGGGAGCCTGAACTCACGCACAAACTCACTCCGCGCCATGAATACCGTTACCGGCACCCCACATAGCATCGGCACTTTTTATCAGAAGTCATTGAGCGTGGTGGCATTCATGATGGACCGGTTCGGCGAGACTCAATTTCAGCGACTCATCACCGAACTAGGGCAAGGCAGCACAATGGACATCGCTTTGACTCGCGTATATGGGTTCGACATCGATGGACTGGACGCCCGTTGGGCGGGAGAGATCGCCACCAAACGGACGGCCGAGCCATCATCTCCAGGGCGGTTGACTCCGGATCCGGAACGCCCGTCACCTATTCTGTTGTTCAATAGCTGGCTTCTGGGCGGGCTGATTTTGTTGGTCCTGGGAGCGGTGTCCATCCAGTACGTGGCTTCCAAACTCCGTCCAGAGCGCTACCCGAAGGATGGCTTACAGCCCTGGGAAGACCCGGACCTGTGGGACGATGACGACGACCTGAATAGCAATGGGCCTTACTAGCGCTAAGCGCAACTTCTCCCAAAATATTCCCAGCCGCAAACTAGGAACCAATCATGGCCACAAATCAAGACCATATACCGATCTTTAAGCAGATGCTCTGGTCGGCTCGACAGGTAGTGATGGACTCGATCTACGGCATCACGGAGCCGAAGATACGCCAGGTGCCGGCTCGAGACGAGTGGGTCGTCGTCCAACTGATGTCCCACACCACTGAGATCGAGTATTTTGGGATGGAAAAGGCGGTTTTGATCACTAAGGGATCCGACCCCAACATCACCTCGTAGCGACGTCGAAAACGCCGGCGCGCAGCCGCAGTCGTCGACCGTGCCGGCGACTCACTGGAGAAGCATATATGGGGCCTGACTGCGGCCAACGAATCGGCCGTCGCCACAACCGGAGAGATCCCCCACGGGGACCTGACCACCCTTGGCCACAGGGGCGAGAACAACCCCATCACTGTCAAGGGAGTGGTCAGATTTTTAGCCACCCGCACGCCCAACAGATCATAGAATCCCGACGGCTGATCAACCGGCGTTGACCGACCTAAATCAGCCGATGGGGCTATGTTATCCTTTCAGGTATGAAACTAAAATTTCTTCTCGCTATATTTGCTGCTGCGATACCATTGGCCGCCTGCGTGTTGGAAACACCAATCCCGCCCGCCGAACCGACTGAAGCCGCTGCCCCAACAGTGGCGCCAACCCTGCCGCCGCCCGGCGCAACAGCGTTGGCTTCAGAACCGGCCAAACGGTTCATCGATGTTGGTGGCGCAAAGGTCGCTCAATATTCCAACGTGCCAACCGTAACTATCGACCCGGCAGCGCCGTACAGCGCCGTGATTCGCACTAACCTAGGGAACATGGAGATCGAGTTGTTCCCGGCGCAGGCCCCAGTCACGGTCAACAACTTCATCTTCTTAGCCAAAGACGGGTTCTATGACGGTCTGATCTTCCACCGCGTCATCCCCTCGTTCATGATTCAAGGCGGAGACCCGTTTGGCCAGGGTACCGGCGGTCCGGGCTACCAGTTCCAAGATGAATTCTCGTCCACGCTTGCGTTCGACCAACCAGGGAGGCTGGCAATGGCCAATTCAGGCCCCGCCACCAACGGCAGCCAGTTCTTCGTGACCACCGCGCCGACTCCTCACTTGAACAATGCGCACACGATCTTCGGGCAGATTACCCAAGGGCAGGAAGTGGCGGACGCGATCTCGCTAGCCCAGACCGGGCCCGGGAATGTGCCGATAACTCCGATAGTGATACTGGGCATCGAAGTCACAAAAGGCCCCTGATTCTTATCTGGCCTTGGAAATTCACACTAGGGAAGGGGCTTTCCCTTCCCCAAGATTGGTCAGCACTCTGGAGGCGTCGGGGAAAAATCTTCCAATCACTAACTTGGCAGACCCGTCGCTTCACTCAGGGTGATATTTGCGGAGCGGTCCTTCAGTTCAGGTAAGATCAAGCAATCAACTAGCCGGTGGACTTCACCTCCACCTTGGCCAGGCCCTCAACGAACTTCAGGATCGCTGAGTGGTCGGACTCCTGTTCCCCGTCGTTTACTAGAGCGCCCAGCATCTGCTGCAAAAGTGACGTCACGGGCAGCGGGATGTTCAACTCCTGAGCCGTTTGCATCACGTTCCTGAGGTCTTTCTGATGCAGGCGGATACGAAATCCTGCCTGGAAGTTCCTGCTCAGCATCATGGGCGCTTTGGCCTCCATGACTGCGCTGCCGGCTAGACCACCCCTGATGGCGTTGAACACCTTCTCCGGGTCTACGCCGGCCTTCTGGGAGAGAACCAGCGCCTCGCTCAGCGCCTCGATGTTTGCGGCGACGATGATCTGGTTGGCCAGCTTGGTCACTCCGCCCGCACCGATGTCACCCGTGAGCACCACGTTCCCGCCCATGACCTGCATCAGGCCCAAGCTCTTGTCGAAGATGGATTGTTTGCCGCCCACCATGACGGCCAAAGTCCCGGCCACTGCGCCTGGTTCGCCACCGCTAACCGGGGCGTCTAACATCTCCACGCCCTTCTGGGCGCAGGCGGCGGCGATGCGTTGTGAGACCAATGGCGCGATGGAACTCATATCGATGATTACTGCGCCGCTCTTAGCCCCTTCCAACACCCCATCGGGGCCCAGGATGACCTTCTCCGAGTCCGCCGAGTCTGGAAGCATGGTGATGATGGTGTCACTGGCTGCGGCCACTTCTTTACTGGATGATGCAGCGGTGGCGCCATCGGTAACCACCTCTTCCTGGTTGCTCCCAACGATGTCGTAGACAGTCAGGGAATATCCCGCCTTGAGCAGGTTGCGGGCCATGGGCTTTCCCATGATTCCCAGTCCGATGAATCCTATCTGATCGGCCATGTGCCAACCTCCTCAAGCTGGTTTATGTTTTCGTCTTTTTACTCGTGCCTGATTACAGGCGCAAAAACTGTACCACAGAATCCAACGGCACTCCATCGAAAAACCAGCCCGGCAGCGGATGCGGCGTTGAACTGCCAACTCCAGGGGTCTATGATACTAACGTGGCGTATCTCACATCTGGGATTAGATTTAGATAGGGCCGACAACCCCTTTTTAGAGCTCTAAGAGGTATGGATGGCAGACGGGAAAAAAGTCCTGGTCACCGGCGGCGCGGGTTTCATCGGCTCCCATATGGTGGACCGCCTGCTCGAATTGGACTACAAAGTCGTTGTGATGGACGACCTCAGCACAGGCAAGATCAAGAACCTCGACTCCGGAGCCGTGTTCCACCACACCGATATCACCCAGCCAGCCATGGGCGAGATAATCCAGAAAGAGCAGCCCGACCTTGTGTTTCACATGGCAGCCCAGACCAGCGTGACTCAGTCAACCAAAGACCCCATCGGTGACGCCAACTCCAACGTACTGGGAACTTTGCGCCTGTTGGAAGCCTCACGCCGGGTCGGTGTCGAGAAGATCATCTACTCCTGCACCGGCGGAGCGCTGTACGGCGACCCCGATAATATACCCGTCGCCGACGATGCCCCATTGGCGCCGGTCTCACCCTACGGCATGTCCAAGTGGGTGGCGGAACAATACCTGAACTTTTACTATCGACTCTACCGGTTGCGCTACACCTCCTTGCGTTATGGGAACGTTTTCGGTCCAAGACAAGACCCCCACGGAGAAGCGGGGGTTGTGGCCATCTTCAGCCAGGCCATGCTCGAAGGGAAACAGCCTTCGATCTTCGGTGACGGCGCCCAGGAACGAGACTTTATCTCGGTGTTCGACGTCATCGACGCCAACCTGGCAGCCATTGACCGGGGCGACGGAAAAGCCATGAATATCGCCTCCGGAGAAGCTACGAGCATCAATAGAATCTTTGAGTTACTCCAGCGCATCACAGGATATAAATGGGACCCGCTGCATGCGCCCCAGAGGTCCGGCGAAGTTTACCGGATCGCTTTGGACTCTTCGCGGGCGGCCCAGGAGATCGGCTGGTCACCCAGAGTTAGTTTAGAAGAAGGACTTCGAATGACCGTGGACTATTTCAAAGAGTCCATGGGTCCCACTGGCCGCGTGCCTTCGGTCGGCTAGGGCCGGTCAGATCACCGCGATAAACATATAGGAGAAAACACGGCAGAAATGGAAACAGACTACGATGTCATAATTCTGGGTGCCGGGGCCGCGGGTTTGGCCGCTGGCCTCTACACGACCAGGGCGATGTTAAAAACGTTGCTTCTAGAGCAGTTGGGCCCAGGTGGCCAGCTATTGATCACTGACGACATTGAGAATTACCCTGGATTTCCAGAAGGTGTCAAAGGCCAGGAATTGGCCACCATGATGGAACAGCAGACCGCCCGCTTCGGCGCTGAAACCGAGTACACCGAAGTGATTGGCATCGAAAACATCGAACAGCCAGTCAAAACGATTCATACCGACGACCGGGAATTCACAGCCAAGGCCGTGATCATCGCCACCGGCGGGTCCCACAACAAGCTTGGCGTCGCCGGCGAGGATGCATTGGCAGGACGCGGCGTGTCCTACTGCGCTGTCTGCGACGGAAATTTCTTTCGGGGACAAGATGTGGTGGTGGTGGGCGGCGGCGACTCCGCCTTGGACGAAGGCCATTATTTGAGCGGGATCGTCAACTCGGTGACCTTCATTCACCGGCGGGACGAACTCCGGGCCACCAAGGTCCTTCAGGAGCGGGCTTTCAACAACGACAAAGTTAAGTTCCTCTGGAGCCACGTGGTAGAAGAATTCAGAGGGGATATGACGTTGGACCGCGCCCTGGTCAAAGACCTCAAGACTGACAAACTCTACGAGTACCCCATGGCGGCAGCGTTCATTTACGTGGGATTCCACCCCAACACAGAGTACCTATCGGATATATTGGAGCTGGACTCTGGAGGTCACGTCTGCACCGATATCAACATGAGGACGACAATCCCGATGGTCTACGCCTGCGGCGACGCCCGAGCCGAATCCACGCGCCAACTCGGCGCAGCAGTGGGAGACGGTATCACCGCCGCGCTGGCAGCATTCCACGACCTGAATAATTAGTTCAGACCTGGTTCACACCTGAGTGGGCTCTGCCGAAATTAATCGGCAGAGCCCCTTTCGTTATTCCGGAATAGACAGAAACGGCCGAATTTAACTTAAACCCCGCTAAACTCCCGGACCAGCGTCGCGCTCCCGGCAACCACGATTACGGCGATCATCGCGTGGCGGAAGATCCGGTCGTTGATTCGGTTCACCACCAACCCGGCCAGACCAAACCCGGTAATCATCCCTGGAATCATGACACCGATATTGGCCAGGGTGTCCCTGCTCACCAGGCCAGTGGCGGAGTAGAGGGCGAAGGCCGTTATGTCCGACGCGATGAAGAGCAGCGCCAACGTGGCTCTGACCCTTTCCGGTTTCCACTCTTGGGAGACGGCGTAGATCGCGGCTATCGGACCGCCAATGGCGATGGTGGTCGTTGCCAGAGAAGTAAGAAAACCAAAGGACGGGCCCGCCATCCTGGTCCGGGTGAAGGGCAATTGGACATTTTTCAGGCTGAATAATGCCAAGAATATGATTATGATCGCGATGGTTACCCGCAAGACTCCTGGACTAGCTGAGTTCAGCCCTAGGACTCCGATGGGAGTAGCGGCCATCCCACCCAGAACCAAGCCCATGGCGAGCCGAATCTCCAAATGACGCCAGGTCCGCACCAGCACCAGCACCATCATCAGACCGATGAGACTGTTTATCACCACCACCACCTGCTGGGGCTCCAGGTACAGCAGAAGTACGGGAGCTGCAACTAATGCGAATCCAAATCCGACTGTGCCGATGACAAAGGAGGAGGCAACAATCGCCAGTAATCCGAAGGAAAGTTCGAAGCCAGTTAGCAAAGCGGGGTTTAGTTTTCTGGCGCCAAGTCGAACAGCCCTTGTTTGGCGGCAATTTTCAGGGCCAGACTCACGTCAATCACTGGAGGCCCTTCACGGCGGACCTCCACCTCTAATTGCTGGGACAGGTTCACGGAGAAAGACCGCTCGCCGTCCAAGGCCACCGTGCAGTCTCGTTTCTCGATGATCAACCTTTCGCCGTCGGCCATCCGATGCCAGGACGAGATCAGCACCGGTGGGACCACGCCTGGAGCGATGGGCGCGAGCACAGTGCGGTTAGAAGAACCTTCTCCATCTTCTGATTTTTCTGAGTCGGCGATGCTGTATTGCAGCCCACCTTCGTCAGCTAAAGAGACCGCTTCCAGGCGTGCACCGATGGACGAAAGGCCGATGGACGCCGGTTCAGCCCTGGTGAGGAAGACCTCATAGAGTGTGTCAATCTCCCAGATGGCTCGGGTGGACACGAACCGTTCCTTAGAAAGGGCAACATCGATCAAAGCGATGTCCTTTAGTTCGCCGTCGACGTAGATGTTCATGATCTTGCTGGACTGCGAAACCTGGGCCAGATCCAGCCGGCCGTTGGCCACCATCCCTGCCGCCAAACCCGCCAAGGTGCCTTCGACCATCGTGGGGAAAACATTGTTGGTGCCCGTGGAAATGGCGACCATGGGGAGAACCCGGCTGCCGACCACCGCCGCACGGTTGGTGCCGTCGCCGCCCAGGGTTATCAGACAGTCGACGCCCTGCTCCGCCATGGCCGCCGCCGCCCGCACTGTGTCACCTTCCGAATAAAAGGGGGGCATGTCCACGAATTCCAGGTCAATAGATAGACTGGGGAAGTCGCAGGCACGCCGGACCAGATTCGAGCTATCGGCCATGGCCAAGACGTTGGTAACGCCCACCGATTGGAGGCCCAGCATCACCCTCCGCACGGTGTTCACCTTCTCCCAGTCGGGTATCACCCGGCCCTGGGCAACCAGTCTCCGGATGTCCTTGCTGGCGGCTGGATTAGCGATTATTCCTACCAGAGACAAAATCTCTCCTTGGTGAGTTGTGGCCGAAGTTAAAGCGGTAGGGCGTACATCAGTGGTGCGCCGACGCCCTCGCCGCTATAATTGCGCCATTCATTTGGGCAGACTTAGAGGACCGGCCTGAGGCTGGTCGCCAAACAGGCCCGATTATAGCATTGGGAGGACTGGAATGAGCGCCGAACTAGCTTTCATGTCCGCTGTGGACTTGGCACAAAACATCCGTGAAAAAAAGATATCGTCGCTGGAGGCCACCGAGAACTTCTTCAAGCGTATCGACCTGCTGGATCCCCAGTTGCATTCCTACCTAACCCTCTGCCAGGACCAGGCACTGTCCGACGCACATGCTGCCGATGAAGCGGTGCAGAAGGGCGGAGAGCTTGGGCCGCTGCACGGAGTGCCCATATCGATCAAAGACCTGGAGTTGACCAAGGGAGTCAGAACCACTATGGGATCGGCCGTGTTCCGAGACCGGGTTCCGGACATGGATTCCGTCGTGGTTGAGCGGGTGAAGGCGTCCGGAGCTATCATGCTGGGCAAGACCAACACGCCCGAGTTTGGCCAATCGGGCACCACCGAGAACGAATTGGGCGAGCCCTGCCGCAACCCCTGGAACACAGAACGCACGCCCGGAGGTTCTAGCGGCGGAGCGGCAGCCGCTGTGGCAGCGGGTCTCTGCACCGTGTCCATGGGTAGCGACGGCGGCGGCTCCATCCGAATTCCGGCCAGTTTCAGTGGCGTCTACGGTATCAAACCTACCCAAGGCCGCGTGCCACGCTACGGCGGCTACGGACGCCCCGCAGCCAACCATTTCTCCCAATCTGGACCAATCACTCGGACGGTGGCCGACTCGGCCTTGCTACTCCAGGTGGTAGCCGGACCGGACACGCGTGATGTCACCTCGCTACGCACACCCGCCCCGGATTTCAGCGCGACCCTAGCCGCGGGAGTGAAAGGTATGAAGCTTGCCTGGAGCGGCGACTACGGGTTCGCAGCGGTTGACCCGGAAGTGGGGGCTATAACGAAGAAGGCGGCCCTGTTGTTTGGGGAAATGGGCGCCACGGTCGAAGACTCCAAACTGAAGCTAGAAGACCCTTTCGATGCCTTCTGGGACATCTTCGCCACGGCGGCGTTCACTTCCTATGGCCATCTTTTGGCGGAACACCGAGACGATTTCTCGGACTATGGCTTGAGATCCATTCTGCACGGCGAGTCCAGAACCGGGGCCGACATGTCACGGTCCATCTACGAGATCGACCGGCTAGGCCGTCAGATGGAAGAATTCTTCGACAACTTCGACCTGCTGATCACGCCCACAATGGCAGTGCCGGCATTCCCTATCGAACAGCGTCCCAGCGTGATCGCGGGCCGGGAAGTTGAGCCATTTTGGGGGTTCCTGCCCTTCACCTACCTGATTAACATCACCGGCCAGACCGCCGCCAGCGTTCCCTGCGGCTACTCAGCAGACGGCATGCCTATCGGCCTGCACATCATCGGACCACGGGGGGCAGAGGCCAAGGTACTGCAAGCAAGCGCAGCCTTTGAGCAAGCACAGCCATGGTCAGGGAAGAGGCCGGCGGTTAGTTAGGGGGTCGAGAAGTTGGCTCGCCTCATTTCTACCCGGCCTCAATGCCCGTCCAACATCTACAAAATCATCCAAATACTTTATCTTCTCGAAAAAGCTCTTTTATATGGTTGAATAGCAACTTCCGAAAAACCCGGAGAATTTAAGCCCCTGCCATCTTTTCCCTGAGCAACGGCAGCACGTCTGCAGCCACGCGTTGGCATTCCTCTACGTGGGGGAAGCCAGAGAGGATGAACTCGTCTACGCCTAGTTTCCAGTACCCCATCAGCACGTCTGTTACCTGTTCGGGTGTCCCTACTATCGCAGTGCCGCAGTTGACTCGGACCTCTGAGAGGCCGTTCCACAAGTGGGGCGCGACAATGTGGTTGACGGCCTCCCGGGCCTGGGCCGCTGCCCCCACCAAGGCAGTGCCGGCGACGGCGGCCCTACGCTGAGCCTTCACCGCCAGGTCCGCGTGGTCGATCAGCTCGTTGGCCGCCTTCCAAGCGTCTTCCTCTTTATCACGCACGACCAAATGGGTGCGGATGCCGAGGCCCGGCGTCCGACCAGCGTTCTTGAACTCCTCACGCACGGCGTCGAACCGGGCCGCCGAGTCCGCCAGCGGCTCGATCCAGTTCAAGTGCACGTCTGCCTGGCGGCCGGAAAGGGCGTTGGCCCTGGGCGAGGCCCCTCCCAGGTAGAACTGGGGCGGCTGCCCCTCAGGGATGGGGGAACAGAAGGCGTCTTTCAGCTTGTAGTGCTCACCTTGGAACTCCACCGGTCCCGGCTGCGTCCACAGTTTGCGGCAGGCGGCGATGAATTCCTCGGCGCGCTCGTAGCGGGTGCTCTGGTCTGTGAATTCACCCACCCGTTCAAAGTCGTTTTGTATGCCTCCAGGTACGATATTGATGTCGATGCGACCCTTGGATATCTGGTGTAGGGCAGCCGCCATCTGGGCGAACAGTCCCAAAGCGACGAACCCCGGCCTTACGGCGATCAAAAAGCGGATGCGTTTGGTGACGGCGGCCAGGGCGGTGGCGGTGGTCCAAGTCTCGGCCAACGGGGCGTCTTCGGCGAAAAGGCCGTTGGCAAATCTGGTGGGGATCAGCAACGAATAGTAATCCAGGTCTTCGGCGGTCTGCACCACCTGACGCAGGTAGTCGAAATCTGGGGGACGCTCGGCCCTGACTGTGCCGGCCCGTGCGCCGTCGCCGTCGATGGGTATGAACCAGCTAAACCGTGTGTTCTGGTTGCCGTTCGTCACGTTGCGCCTCCGCCGTGGAGTTGGGCCAAATACAACTTACGATACATCCTAGGGTTGGGGGGTTGGGGGGTCAAGTGGGGAGTGCGGTGGCGTATGCCTCCTCAACCCCCTTCGCCACAAAACCGTCATTCTGAGGAGCGCCGTATGTCGACGAAGAATCTTCCAATCTCAACGTAGAAGACCCTTCGTTTTACTCAGGGTTACAGATGGCGGAGAGCCGTGCTTTCCACCATCAAATCGTAAACAAAACTCTAACCCCCATCCTAACCTTCCCCCGTGCCGGGGGAAGGTTAGGATGGGGGTTAGGGCGTCGGCTGGGTGGGAGGTGGAGGCGCTTTGGCCTGGTTGGCGCCTTCTTCACGCTCGTACCACATGATCATGACGATCCCGGCCACAAGGATGCTCATCATATCGCCCGGCACCCAGAGCAACAGACCACCGATCTGTTGGTCGGTCAGCAGCGACATGTCAAAAGGTCGGTACACGTCCTCGTATCCGGTGTAGATGATGCCCTTGGAGAATGTGATGACCGCCCCTAAAACAGTGTTGGGCAGCACGATCAGGCCTAAGTACAGGACCCTGACCCCGTAGTGGACGCGGGAACGGCGAGGGGCAGGGTCAATCACTGCCCAGTAGAAGATGAATCCCGAGGACATCATCGTCATGTGCATGATGGCGTGGACAAACTGGTTGCGCAGAGCCAGATTGAACCCGCCCGGAAACTGCCACAGGTACAACACTCCCATGAAGATCAGTACTGTGATCACGGGGTTGGTCAACTTCTCGTAGGCAGCACGGGCCAACGGGTTGCGCACTATCGGCTTGACGAATCCCTGCAGAATCCACGGCGGGAGCCCGCGCAGCATCGGCGTCAACGGCGCGCCTAGCAGTATCAATAGCGGCGCCATCATCCGCAACAGAAAGTGCTGCAGTTGATGGAAGGACAACATGTGATCGGACAAATTGTCCAAGGGCGACTGGAGCGCTATGAAAATGACAAACAGGCCAGTGAAGAAAGATGCTCTCTGCCAGCGGCTGATGGGGTGGCTAGGCCGATCCCAATTGCTGAGGCCGTTCAGGTAAACATAGGCGGCCATCAATATAAGCAAGGTCGCCAGGGGATTCCAGTTCCAGGCGGTGAAGGGGTTTTGTCCCGCTTCTATACCCTGGTGGGCATGGGCAGGCATGACCCACAGCAGCTGCAACAGGGCCAAAGCGGGCAGGGCAAAGAGTATGGTACGCCCGGCTCTAGTCATCACCTAGCCTTAAGACTCACCCTGGGCGGCTTCCCTCTTCCGGCGGTTATTCCGTTTCACGCTCCAGAAGAGGTAGGCGACTCCGAGCATCATTGCGGCGAAAATACCGAAGAACACCATGCTACCACTTGTGTAGCGGTTCAAGGCCGGCACTTCCAAGGTCAACGCCTCGGCACCACCCTGGCCCAAAGAACTAGAAACGTCCACATTGATCTTCCATTCGCCTGTGGAACCCAGGTTCATACGGACGTCATACCGCTCAAGGTCTGCCGGGGAGTTGAGAGCAGTAGCCCACCCTTCATAGTCCTGCCCTTCGTTATCGGCCATGATTATTACCCTGGCGTCGGGAACAATTGCTCCAGTGTCGGCAACCGTGATGAACAGGGCCATCTGTATAAATCCGGCGGCCAGGTTTTGGTTGACCATCACAACGGTGACGTTATGAGGCCCGGCGATGATATCCACTCCAGAATTTCTATCGATAGGCACGCCTTGTTGGGCGGCCACAGGGTACACCGACGCGAAAGTAAAAAGCGTGAAGATCAAGGCCACTAGGCTAATGTTTTTGAGTTTGATACTGGTGGTTCCCATTTTTCTTAGTTCGAGCCCACCGTAGTACGGTGACACCGCGATTCAGGATTCGTCATGGCGGTGATTCGGGGTCAATCCCTCCGGGTGTTCGATGTGGTGGTCTTCGGCACAGTTCTCCATGGAGTCTTCCAACTGAATAGTGACATGCCCAACGCCAAACTCGCTGGAGGCGATTTCCCGCAGCCGCTGTAAGACCGGATTGGGGTCTTGCATCACCGTGGCGTCGGCGGTGACGTGGGCGCTTAGCGCATCGTATCCAGTGGTGATGGACCAGGCATGGATATCGTGTACGCCGGTCACACCATCCAATTCCTCCAAGCGCTGGCATAGCTGGTGCAGGTCCAAGTGGGACGGCGTCCCCTCCATCAGAACATGTACGACCTTCCAAAGCAACCGGAAGGAGCTGGCCAGGACGAGCACGCCGATGACTATGCCGAATATCGGATCGGCGATATCCCAACCCAATGACAGGACCAGCACGCCCGCAACCACCACTGCCACCGAACCCAGAAGGTCGGCGATCACGTGAAGGAACGCCCCTTCGACGTTCAGACTCTCTCCCGCCGACCGGTGCAGGACCCCAGCGGCGGCCATGTTCACAAAAAGCCCTGCGGCGCCTACGCCCAGCATCAGTCCGCCATCGACGTCTAGGGTGTCGTCAAAGCGGCGGGAGGCTTCAAAAAATATCAGAGCAGCAATGAACCACAAGCTCAGGGCGTTGAGCATTGCCGCCAGAATCTCGGTGCGGTGGAACCCGAAGGTCTGTTCGATGGAGGCTGGACGGCCGGCGACCCAGATCGCCAGCAGAGCCAGTCCGATGGCGGCGGCGTCGGTCAGCATGTGTCCGGCGTCGGCTAGGAGAGCCAGGCTGCCGGAGACCAACCCACCGACCACCTCAACGACCATGTAGGCCATGATCAGCACCAGTGAGATGCTGAGGCTGCGCCGGCTGGCCGAGCGGTGGCCGTGGTTACGCTCCGAATGGGAGAGGATAGGCTGTTTCGATGCGTCCATGGGCGGTGTTAGTCCGCGCCCGAATGGATTGAGGGGACTTCGGGCGCGGAGCAATTCTCCAAGCTGAGTGCTTGAACGGAGAGGCGGCCTAGAGTTGGAAGGTCTTCCTCCAGATTCCAGGCGAGCCTGCCGCATGGGTCATGACGTCCCGCATACGGGAGTTGTCGGGATGAATTTCCCGCTGTTTCAGCCACTCTTCAGTCTCCGAAACGTTCTCGTTCTCGAACTCGTACACGGTGGCGTATTGAGGCTCACCCCGCACGGCCCGCCAGCGCCGGCCGCGGATTACGCCAGGGCATTTTTCGTAGTTAGGCACGTAAACACCACTGTACCATTCGTTCCAATCGTCGTCGTTGGCGGCGGGAACGTCCATCCGGCCGATCTGAAGTGCGTTGGCCATGTCACTGCCGGCGATATCGTCGGTGAGCGCGCCTGGATGAATCATATCCAAAACTAGATTGAAGAAATTGGTGCCGATGAGACTAGGGGATACCTTCTGTCCCCACTCAGTACGGGGCCGGTTCTTGAAGGCATCGGTGTTAACCACATCGACGCTCTCCAGTTCATAGACGGCCAGGTGCTTTGGGCCGCTCTTGGTGGCCTCGTAGCGGGCCGCGTTCAGGATGCCGGGAACGCCCATCAATTCCTGTAGATGTTCCTCTTGATACCATTGGTTGAAATCAGCTTCTTTATCGGCAGGTATGTCGGCTCCAACCAACATCAAGCCAGTTCCTTTCTTGTTAGCCATTGCTGCCTCCGATTTTGCGGTTGAATTTTATGCCTGTTCAGGTGGTGCCATGATAACCAAACCAACCTGGTTTGGCTACGTGGCTAGACCGAGACCAGGTGCCAGACGAGTTCTCGGGGCGCGGACAGGAACGGAGAATGGCCAGTATCCATGCTGATAGTCCGGCCGCAGGGGAGGTTGGATTGCATGTCCCTCTGGTACGCAAGCTCGAGTGCGCCGTCCTGTAGGCATTCGATATAGACCCTGGGCACTCTCCCAAAATTCTCCTCTGTGGTGTTCATCGGGTCCATCAGCGGGCCGGACGGCTGGGGGACCAGCATTGACTTGGCCCAGGCGGTGTCGTCATCTGAGCAGTCACTGAAAAACCGGGGTTTGAGAGAATTTTCATGGTAGATGGCGACACTCAAATCCTCCGAAACCGCCCATGAATCCCTCTTGAGTCCCGCACGGACAGTCTCGGGGTCCCGTGATGACACAGGCAACATTGCCTCACCGGATCTAAGCAACAAAGCAGTCAAGTAAACGAGGGTCTTAATCTTATCCGGGCGGTATTCCGCTGTTTGGGTGATGGTGAGCCCGCCCAAACTGTGTCCAACCAAGACCACCGGCTCGTCTTGTTGGTCTAGAACTTTGCAGGTATGTTGGGCATAAGTATCAAGGGTCACCTGGCCAGGTGGGATATCGAACTCGCCGTAGGTATTACCGGGCAAATCGACGGCAACCACATCATGGCCCTGCGCTTCAAGCAGCGGAACAACCTTGTCCCAGCACCATGAACCATGTGACGCGCCATGCACCAATACGAAAGTGGTCATTCAATCTCTCCCGCCAACGCTAAAAGATGATTTCTGATAGCTAACAGCTTTTACTCCAGCATTGACTCCCTGAAGTTGTCGATGGTGCTTTGGTGGACGCCGTGGTGAAGCAGGAAGGCCTCGGAGCCCCCGAACTCGCTCTGAGTACCGTCTAGGTACTTCTCAATCGCAACTCTGGGGGCCATGATGCCCTCTCTGGTGGAGTTCGCAAAACCGTGCATCCTTTTGAGCCGGTCCAATATGGCGTCAATGACTTCGTTGGTCGCTAAAAAGTCTTCCACAATCTGCTCCCGGGCCACTCCCAGAACATCCAAAGTCGTGGCGGCCAATACGCCGGTCCGGTCTTTCCCAGCGCTGCAGTGGAACAGAGCGGGGTGGTTCACCGGCTGGGCCAACGTGGCAAATGCCTGGGCTACCAGGGCGCCGGCGTTCATCAAGATCCACTGGTACATATCAGTCAGGCGTTTTTCCACCTCTTCTCCGGAGGTTGGCGGCAAAAGCCCACGGGCCTCCAGAAACGGGAATTGGTGGTACCCGATACCCGACTCGGCCAGAAGACCTCGGCCATCGTTGGAGGTGGTGCCCGCGTTGCTGCGCAGATCCACGACGGATACTAATCCCAGGCTACCGGTGACAGCCTGGACATCTGCGTCGGTCAACGAGCTCGGAGAATCACTTCGGAATAAACGCCGCCACTTGACCGTGCGCCCGTCACCAGTTCGATAGCCACCTAAATCGCGAAAATTGACGCATCCTTCCAGGGTTATTCGCCGTTCCATCTTTTGTGTCATCAGCTAGGGCGGCCTAGGCCCCTTCCACCCCCATCTCTTTGGCGACGGCCAGCATGGTGCGGGCGGTCTCTTCGTGGGCAATGTCCACCATATCTCCGTCGAAAGTTACGGCTGCGCCGCCGGTGGCCCGCATCTCTTCCATAGCAGTGATCAGGCCCTGCCAGTGTTTCACGTCCTCAGGTGAAGGCGAGAACACCTTGTTTACTACCGGCACGTGTGAGGGGTGGATTAGGTGCATGCCGGTGTAGCCCAGTTGCTTCAGTTGGATGGCCAAGGCCCGGAGTCCGTCCAGATTGTGGATGTCCATCCAACCCCCGCTCATGGGATAAGGCACCCCGGCAGAACGGGCGTCGATTAACACTTTCGACTTCAGATAGAGAGTTTCAAGTCCCTCTTGGGTCCATTCAAATCCGATGGACCGGGCGGTGTCGCCGCCCTTGCCGCCGCTGCCCCCCATGTGCGCTACCCTGGGTGAAGCCGATGCGATCTCGTAGGCCAGTCGAATGCTGGTTGCGGTCTCCATACCTGGGTCGATGAATATCGTGCCCACCTCCATCCCGACTTTACGCTCGAAGTGGGAAAGCAGGTTATCGACTTCCACCACATCAGCCGCGCTTTCAACCTTCGGCAGTAAGACGCAGTAGAGCTGCGGACAGGTTATCGCCTCCAAATCTCCGCCCGTGAGTCCTGTCTCCAGGCGGTTGACCCGGACGGTCAGCGTAGGCTTCTCGCCGCCCAGCTCTTCGAGCATCTTGCGAACCAGGACGCGGGCCTCAGATTTGTTAGGGACCGGCACCGAGTCTTCCAGGTCCAATATCAGTGCATCGGACCCGTATTGGGGTGCTTTGCGCATCCAGTCTTCTTTGTTGCCTGGGACGTACATTGACGTCCGTAGCGGTCTGGCCGTTGCCATAGGGAGCTCCTTCGGAGGCTGACAGCTTGTAGCCGTCAGCGTTCAGCTAGATTACGTTTTCTTCTGCCAGCTTTTTTAGGTCTTCTTCGGATAGACCCAGGAATTTTTCGAAAATCTCTTTGTTGTGCATGCCTAAAGTTGGCGCGCCAGGCAAGATGGGGAGCTCGCCTCCGGAGAATTTCACCGGAAACCCTGAGGCAACGCCTTCTACTGGGCCACCCATCGCTGCGTTCAGCATGGGCAACAAGCTACCCCGGTCCCAAAAATGCTGGTCATTCATAACCTGCTCGGCGGTGCGCACTGGGGCGCAGGGAACATCAAACTCCTCCAGGCGTTCCAGGGCGTCATCCAGGCTAAATTCGCCAAGCAAACACTGTATTTCTTGGCGGGCGGCCTCCACATTAGTGGTGCGGGCCACGTAGTCACTGAATAGGGGATTCTCCAGCAGGTTCGGAGCGTCCAGGGCCCTGGACAGCCGGCCCCATTGCTCGTCGCTGGTCACCGTTAACGAAAGGTCTCCGTCCTTGGTCTCGTACAGGCCGGTGGGCCCGCTACGGCTGATGTTGCCGGTGCGCAAGGGCAGGCCGTCGGCGATAGTTTCTTCCAGGTTCTCCATGAACATCATGGAGACCAGGGTGTCCATCATCGATACGTCTAGGTATTGACCTTGGCCGGTGCGGTCTTTCTCCCGCAGGGCAGCCAAGATGGAGTAGCAGGCAAACATGGGCGTGACGAGGTCGCCGATGTAAATACCAACTTTCACAGGCGGGCGTTCTTCTTCACCATTGATGTCCATCAGACCAGCCATTCCTTGGATTTGCGGGTCGTGGGCCGGCTTGTCAGCGTAGGGGCCGGTCTGGCCGTAACCGGATATGGAGCAATAAACGATCCCTGGGTTGACCTTGGCGACTTCCTCGTAGCCGAGTCCGATGCGGCGCAGGGAGCCTGGCGCCAGATTTTCCAGGACCACATCACATTCTTTGGCCATGTCCAGGAACATCTGCTTGCCTTTGGCCGTTTTGAGGTCAATGGTGACGCTCTTAACGCCTTGAGTACGCTTGAGGAACCGGGTGGAGATGTCATCATCGGTCTGGCGTTGGATATTAGTGCCCTTCGGCCCGGCGAATGGTCCGTTGCCACGCACCGGGTCACCTTTACCGGGTATCTCGACTTTAATCACCTCTGCGCCCATGCGGGCCAGGTTCATAGAGCAGAAGGGTCCGGCCAGATACACAGTAACTGCCAAGACCTTGATGTCTTTCAAAGGTTCCATATCTCTCCCGATGTCCATGGGTCTTTTAGTGGTTGGCGGACGGGGAATATTCGACGGCCATTCTCTCATAGATTCTGCCCGCTGTGGTACAATTTCGCCATCTTCAGCCAGGCACTAAATTACGTGTGAGGTAGACTCGATGGCAGAAAACATCGTCCTGTCCAACACTGAATACAAAGTTGTGGGCACCCGGCCCATTCGCCACGATGGCACCGATAAGGTGACCGGGCGGGCAAAATACGGCGGAGACTACCAGTCTGCCGGCATGCTGTACGGCAAAGTCCTGCGCAGTCCTCACGCACATGCCAGGATAAAGTCCATCGACATCAGTAAAGCTTTGGCCTTGCCGGGCGTGGAGGCAGTGATTACCGGTGCCGACATGCCGGGCGCCAACAAAGATGGCGCATCGCGCGGCACTCAGATGGCCAGCGACAATCTGCTGGCCCGGACCAAGGCCGTCTACAAAGGTCACCCTATCGCAGCTATTGCAGCGGCCAACCAGCACGTGGCCGAGGCTGCTTTAGACCTGATCAAGGTTGACTTTGAAGTTCTGCCGCCGGTGATGGACGTCCGCGCCGCCATGGCCGACAACTCACCGTTGATCCAAGAAGACCTGACGACCACCGATCTGGGCGAGCGGACCGACAAGAAGAGCAACATCGCTACTCACGTTCAGTTCACCCAGGGCGATATCGAGAAAGGATTCGCCGCTGCTGACGTGATCGTCGAGCAAGAGTTCACCAACGAGATGGTGCACCAGGGCTACTTGGAACCTCAGACGGCTTCAGCCATTTGGAACGAGAACGGCGATATCACCATCTGGACCAGCACCCAGGGCGCATTCACAGCCCGGGACGCGATGGCCCCGTTGCTGGATGTGCCGGTCTCGAAGATAAAAGTCGTTCCCATGGAGATCGGAGGCGGATTCGGAGGCAAGATACCGGTCTACCTCGAGCCTCTGGCCGCTCTGCTCTCTAAGAAGACCGGACGCGCGGTCAAGATGACCATGACGCGGGCCGAGACGTTCGAGAGCACTGGGCCGACGTCGGGCACCTACATAAAGGTGAAGATGGGGGCCACCCAGGACGGCAAGATCGTCGCCGCCCAAGGTTACCTGGCCTACGAAGCAGGCGGATTCCCCGGCTCTCTGGTGGGCGCCGGCACCCAGTGTATCTTCGCACCCTACGACATCGAAAACATGCACGTTGACGGGTATGACGTGCTCGTGAATAAACCCAAGGTCGCCCCATACCGGGCGCCCGCCGCCCCTAATGCCGCATTCGCCGGTGAGCAGGTGGTAGACGCCTTGGCGCAGAAACTCAACCTAGACCCTCTGGAATTCCGGCTGATGAACGCCGCCAAGGAGGGCACCCGCCGAGTTGACGGACCTATCTACCCCGTAATCGGGAATGTTGAGTGTCTGGAAGCGGCCAAGAATTCGGCCCAATACAACACCGAACTCAAGGGGCCGTACCGCGGCCGCGGTGTGGCCACAGGATTCTGGTTCAACATCGGCTTCCAGTCCAGTTGCGCCATCTCGGTAAACGCCGACGGCACTGTTAGCTTGGTTGAAGGCTCCACCGATATCGGCGGCACCCGGGCCTCCATCGCCATGCAGGCAGCCGAGGTGCTGGGCATACCCGCTGAGGATGTCCATCCAAGCGTGGCCGATACTGACTCCATCGGATACACCGCCATGACCGGCGGCAGCCGCACAACTTTCGCCACTGGCTGGGCTGCCTACGAGACCGCCCAGGCCATCAAGCAAAAGATGATCGACCGCGCGGCTTCGATCTGGGACGTATCCTCAGAGGACATCGAACTGTCCGAAGGCGTTTACCAACACAAGACCGACCCTGAACTGAGGCTAACCTTCAAGGAGTTGGCCGGCCAGCTAGCCGGTTCGGGCGGCGGAATCTCCAGTCAGACCACCGTCGACCCCTCAGGCGCTGGCGGCGCTTTCGGCACTCACGTTGTCGATGTCGAAGTGGACCCTGAGACCGGCAAGGTCACGATCTTGGACTACACCATCGTGCAAGACGCCGGCAAAGCCATCCACCCCAGCTATGTCGAAGGACAGATGCAGGGTGGCGTGGTGCAGGGAATCGGCTGGGCTCTGAATGAAGAATACTTCTACAACACCGATGGCCGGATGGAGAACTCCTCCTTCCTGGACTACCGAATGCCAACCAGCCTGGACTTGCCGATGATCAATACCATCATCGTGGAGGTGGCTAACCCAGGCCACCCTTACGGGGTCAGAGGCGTCGGCGAAGTCCCTATCGTTCCTCCCATGGCCGCCATCGCCAACGCCATCGCCAGGGCCACGGGAGTCCGAATGGACCACCTGCCCATGACGCCGGGCAACGTCCTGGAGGCTCTGTGGGCCAAGGACGGCGAACCGGCGGGGCTTCAGGCCGCTGCCGACTAATCCAGCTAGATCAAAAACAGGCCAGGCCTTTTCGGGAGCCTGGCCTGTTTTTATTTCAGCCATCACTCGAATAAACAATCAAGCCAAGGAACCAGGAGTAGCAAGCATGACAAGAGTACCGTACGCCACCAGGGAGAACATGGACGCCGCCGGCCAGGCGATCTGGGACGATATCGAGACCAGCCGGGGCGGCGTTGCCCGCAATTACGCTGCTCTGCTGAACAATCCACAAGCTTCAGCAGCCATGATTGGGCTGGGGACTTACGCCCGTTACAACACGCCGATGGACCCCAGGATCAAAGCGTTGGCAGTCCTCACAGCCGCGCGGGAAGCTTGCGGGCACTATGTTTGGACTGTCAACCAACCCGCCGCCAAAGAGGCTGGATTACCTGACGAAGTAATCGCCGCCATTCGGGAGTACCGGGCGCCCAATGGACTGGACACCAACGATGCCGCCATCGTGCAATTCATGATTGAACTGTTGCGGCAGCACCGAATCTCCGATGCTACCTTTGAAGCGGTGAGGGCGATGGTTGGGGACGCAGGTGTGGTGGATATCCTGGCTGTAACCGGCTACTACCATACGTTGGCCCACGCTCTTAACGCCTTGGATGTGGACCTGCCGGAGGGCACGAAGTCGGCGCTTACGTACTGATTGGCTAGAACGGGATAAAAAGAGCGGCCGGTCCGCCGAGGCGGAAGAACCGCTGAAGGAGCGGTACACAACCGGTCGCTGAGCTTTGGATTCTACGGCCAGGCTAGCCTAGCGTCAACCGGGCGGTACACCCGGAGACAAACCGAAAACTAACAAAAAAACGGAGAAGGGACCCACATGGGAGAATACGCCTACCTGGTAATGATGGATATACCCGCTGAATTGGAAGACGAGTTCAACCGGGTCTACGACACACAACACGTGCCTAACATCGTGAATGCGCCGGGCGTGAACGGCTGCGTCCGTTACAAAGTGGAGTCAACAAACAAAGAGGGGATGGCCCGTTACGCCGCGCTATACGATATCGATTCGCCTGAGGTCCCAACCTCTAAAGGGTGGGTAACGGAGTCAGAGAAGGGAGACTGGGCAAGCCAGATCCGTCCCCACGCAACCAACCGGTCGCATACTATCTATAAAAAAGTCGTCTAGACCGACGGTAACGTAGCCCCGAACATTTTGTATCTAGGCGGCGACGCAGGTGATGGTGCGGGTTACTCCGGGGATCGACTGGACCTGACCGGTGACCAAGTCGGCCATAGAGATCATATCCGGCGCTTCCACCAACGCTATGATGTCGAATGCACCGGTAATGATGTCCACCGACGGCACGCCGTGTAAGGACCGGAGGGCCTCGGCCGCCTCGCGCGATTTTCCTACCTGGGTCTCGATCAAGATATAAGCTCTAGCAGCCATTGAACCCTCCTACCGGCCTTGGTCGCTGAATGCCTGGTTTAAATCCGGCGCCGGAGCTTGCCTGCTTTTCATTATTCCCTGGATCTTAGTCTGAGATATAAGCGGTGCTGGTGACCTCTACCAGGTTGTTAACGTCCCCAAAGTTGACGACAACGGTGGTCCGGGACGGTCGATCGTGTGTGAAGAACTCAGCGTAGACCTCATTGAAACCCGGAAGGTCGTCCCTGTTGGTGACGTAGCAGGTGTTGGTCAGAACGTTGTCCATCGACGAGCCGGCGGCCTCCAAAATCAGCTTGATCCGCTCTAATGCGTACCTGGTCTGCTCTTTGATGTCCTTGCCTGCCTCGCCATTGGTCGGATGGCGGCCGGTGTTTCCGGCCACGAATACCAGGTTGCCAAGTTTAGTGGCTTGGGACAAGGGCGCCGCTCCGACGGCGACTTTGTCGGTCGAGACGATCTCTTTCTTGGGCATGAATACCTGCCTTTGTTCGACGATTATTACTGCGGGGCCGCGCCACCTCCGGCCATTCGGACGGCCGAATTCCACACGTGCTCCGTCTTAGTAACTGCCCATTATATCTTTGGTCATTGGGGTGTCAAACAACCTCTTGGCAAGGCCGTCAAAACCAGGCTTCCACTGCGACATTGCGCGACTGGCGGAAAACCCATAGAATACTGCCACATTTCGTGATACGCCATCTGAATTCCGGGTTCGAGATTCCGGGTTCCGGGCGTGACGGCGGATATTAACAACCAGGTAAAGCAAACCCCGTTGCTACGTCCACTGGGCCATTACGGCCAGATGGCCCATTCCCCATCACCAATATGAAAGGGAGCGATGCCAAACATGGATGCTAAAGACCTGAGAAACGTGGCTCTCCTCGGCCACTCCGGATCCGGAAAGACGTCTTTGGGCGAGGCCGCCCTGTTCACGACCAAAGCCACCACCCGCATGGGAACGATCTCCGACGGCAACACGGTATCCGACTTTGAGCCCGAGGAAGTGAAGCGGGGGAGCAGCATCCAGACAACACTGCTGTCGATAGTCGATGCCGATGCCAAGATTAATTTTTTGGACACTCCCGGATACGACGACTTCTTGGGCGAGGTTGTAAGCGCCCTTAGAGTGGTCGAAGGAGCAGTCCTCGTACTGGCCGCACCCTCCGGCGTGGATGTGGGCACTGAGCGGTCGTGGAACATGTGTGAGGCCGCCGGCATTCCCCGAATGTTCGTGGTCAATAAAATGGACCGGGAAAACGCCAACTTCGCGCGGAACGTCTCAGACATCCAAGCATCCTTCGGCCGCCAATGCATTCCTTTTCAGGTGCCTCTGGGAGACGCCCAAGAATTCAAGGGCGTTGTTAGCATCATCAATCCCCCAGCGGATATACCCGCTGAGATTGCTGACGAAGTCGCCGCGGCCCGGGATCGTCTGATCGAAGCTGCGGCCGAGAGTGACGACGATCTGGCTGACCGCTACCTGAGCGGCGAACAACTTTCTGTTGATGAGGTAATCTCCGGTGTGCGCACCGCGGTACTAGCCGGCGAATTAGTGCCTATATTGGCCACATCTTCCGCCCCGGAGGCCATCGGTGTCGAAGAGTTCTTGGAGACCACCCGCTCTTTCTTGCCTTCTCCGGTTGACGGGAAGAAAGCCAGACTCCTCAAGGGCACAGAAGCTGCGGAATACGAGGTCGACCCTGCCGCCCCGCTGGCGGCTCTCGTCTTCAAGACCACCGCAGACCCATTCGTCGGAAAGCTCTCCGTTTTCCGGGTTTATCAGGGATCGGTCAAGAGCAACTCCGAGACCTGGAACAGCACCAAAGAGCAGTCAGAACGCATCGGGCAGTTGTACTTGCCGAAGGGCAAGAACCAAGAGAATGTAAACGAGATTACGGCTGGAGACATTGGGGCCATCGGAAAGCTGTCGTCCACGGTGACCGGCGACACGCTGTGCAGCCGTGAGAATTCAGTTTCCTTTCCCAGGATCACACAACCCGTTGGTTACTTCCGAATGGCGGTTACCCCAGCGTCCAAGGACGACTTGGACAAGATGTCCATGGCCCTAAACAGAATCGTGGAAGAGGATCCCACCCTCCAATTCAGCCGGGACGCCAACACCAGCGAGTCATTGATCACCGGCCTAGGAGATGCGCAGATTGATGTCGCGCTGGAGAAGATCAAACGTAAGTTCGGCGCCGACCTCCGCGTGAAGATGCCCAAAGTGGCCTACCGGGAGACCATTACCAAGATCACGAACAGCGAGTACCGCCACAAGAAACAGTCTGGCGGTCACGGGCAGTTTGGACATGTCCTGATCCGGCTTGAGCCCCAGGAGCGTGACCAAGGTTTCGAGTTCAAGACTGAGGTTACCGGGGGCCGCATTCCCAAGGAGTACATCCCTTCGGTTGAGAAAGGCGTAACCAAGGGTCTGGATGAGGGATCGTTAGCCGGGTTCCCCCTGGTCGACCTGAAGGCGGTGCTCTACGACGGCAGCTATCACGACGTAGACTCATCGGGCATGTCCTTCGAGATTGCCAGTGTCCAGGCACTAAAACAGGGTGTCGGCGACGCCAATCCGGTGCTCTTGGAGCCAGTGGTCAAGCTCTCGATTACGGTGCCCGACGCCTATACCGGTGAGGTAATCAGCGACCTTAATGGCAAGCGGGGCCGTATCCTGGGCATGAACCCCGACAACGGCGCGACTCTTATAGAAGCCGAGGTGCCATTGGCGGAGGTCCAGCGTTACGCTCAGGACTTGCGTTCCGTGAGCCAGGGCCGGGGCTCCTATTCAATGGAATTCGACCACTACGACCAAGTCCCAGCGAACCTGGAGCCCAAGGTAATCGAAGACGCCAAACGCGCCAAGGAAGAGGAATCGTTCTAGGTTCCAAAATGCAGTCCAACGTAAGAGTCCCTGATCTTCTCAGGTCCGGCTCGATTATCTCGCCGCCAGACTCCAAAAGCGTAAGCTAGGGCGCCGGGTGGGCAATTATCCGGCTTGTCGATGATTTTTGCCAGCACTTCGGGATCGCTGCTGTGGCGCCGCATGCTCCAGATATCAGAAACGGTGTCGCGGCAAAAACCTGAATGCACACAGATTGGATGGTCTTCTTGGATAAATATCTTCCGGGACCTAAAGGTCTTAATGCGATTGGATATTGGACACCAGTCGGCCGATTCCGTGCGGTCGAACTGCACCGTCGTGTGGGAACCGTCGCAGAAGGGTTTCGATCCAGAGTGACCACGCCGACATAGCCGATAGGTGTCTTGGGCGCTGATCGTCCCCTCGTCCTTTCAGGATAGCGGTTCGCCAAGCGCTGACATGGTTTAAGATTCGCGCACTAGAGGGATACCACCTCGGAGCAGGTAGGGCCCTTTACAGCGCACGATTATCTTTTTATCTTCTTCCGGCATCTCTATTTCCCGGTCAGTACCCCCAGGAAGGGTTGTACTCTCCGAAAACGTCCCGGAATACGTCCATCATCTCGCCCAGAGTGGCGTAGGCCTTTGAAGCTTCCACCAAGTAGGGCATGGTGTTCTCCGAGCCACGGGCTGCCTGCTCCAGAGCTTTCAGCCGCTCTGCAACCTCCCGGTTGTCGCGGGTGCGGCGGATATTGTTCAGATTGTCGATCTGTTTCTTCTCGCCTTCCCGGTCAACCCGCAGCAGAGGTATCTGAGTGCCTTCTTCAGTCCGGTACTCGTTGACGCCCACTGTGATGCGCTCTTTCCGGTCATCTTCAAGCTGATAGATGTATGATGCGTCGGCAATCTCCCGTTGGAGGAACCCAGTTTCCAGGGCCGGTATCACACCACCTATGTCGTCGATGCGCCTGAAATATTCGTAGCTGGCCTCTTCCAAATTATTGGTCATGGTTTCCACGAAATAGCTGCCGCCGAGGGGGTCAACGGTGTCGGTGATGCCGGTCTCGTGGGCGATTATCTGTTGAGTCCGCAACGCTTGGAGGGCCGCTTCTTCCGAAGGCAGAGCCCAGGCTTCGTCTTTGCCGTTGGTGTGCAGCGATTGACAGCCACCCAACACGGCAGCCATAGCCTGGAATGAAACCCGGACAACGTTGTTCTCTGGCTGTTGGGCCGTAAGCGTCTGGCCTGAGGTCTGAGCATGGAACCGCAGTTGATGGGACCTGGGGTCCTTGGCGCCAAATGTCTCCTGCATCTCCCTGGCCCAGATTCGCCGGGCGGCCCGGAATTTGCCAACTTCCTCGAAGAAATTGTTGTGGGAGTTGAAGAAAAAGCTGAGCCTAGGCGCGAACTCGTCTATCTTCAGACCCCTCTCCAGACCATGCCGGACGTATTCAAAACCGTCAGCTAGGGTAAAAGCCAGCTCTTGAATGGCATTGGAACCGGCCTCTCTGATGTGATATCCGCTGATGCTAATAGGGTTCCAACGGGGGGTGTTACGAGTCGCATATTCCACCGTGTCAGTGACCAGCCGCATCGAAGGCTCAGGCGGGAAGATGTACTCGTTCTGTGCGATGAATTCTTTGAGGATGTCGTTCTGGATGGTGCCGCCCAGTTGGTCCAGGGAAGCACCCTGCTTCTCGGCCAGGGCGATGTACATTGCCCAGATGATAGCCGCCGGGCTATTGATGGTCATTGACGTGGTGATCTGGTCAAGCTTAATACCCTCGAACAGAGTCTCCATGTCTGCCAACGACGAGACTGCCACACCGCAGGTGCCGAACTCGCCGGCGCCACGGGGGTCGTCGGTGTCATAGCCGTAGAGGGTGGGCATGTCGAAGGCGACACTCAGGCCGGTCTGCCCCTGTTCCATGAGAAACTTGAACCGAGCGTTGGTCTCCTCAGGCAGGCCGAACCCGGCAAACATGCGCATGGTCCAGAGCCGCCCTCGATAGCCGGAAGCATGAACGCCTCGCAGATAGGGGTATTCGCCGGGCAGTCCCTGCTTCTCCAAGTAACTATCTTGGGAGGTGTTCTCCGGGGTGTAGACCTGGTCCACAGTCATTTGGGAGGGTGTTTTGAAAGTGGGTTTCCGTTGGGCTTTGGGGTCCTGTTTATCACGCCAGCGGGCGCTGTTTTCCCGAAATGTGTCTAGGTCTTTAGGGGAGTCCAAGGGTTACCTCCGGTCCGCCGCCTGATACCAAAATGCTTGATTTCAAGTCTACGCAGGGGCAGATGGAGTGTCAACGAAGCGAATCTGACACCTTTAGACCAACTTTTTTCGTATGAACGCCCCCGCCTCCTCAATGGATTCTTGGCCTTCGGGTAGGATCGATGCAAAAGCCTGCCAGACGTGGACCATGTCCTCCCATATCTTGAGGGTGATGTCCACTCCAGCCCGTTCGGCGGACGCAACCAAACGGGTGGAGTCGTCCAGCAGCGTTTCCGCCGAGCCCACGTGGACCAGCAGCGGTGGCAGTCCTCGCAAGTCTGCGTATAAGGCCGAGGCCCAGGGGTGTTTCGGGTCGGCGCCGCCCAGATAGGACTCCGCCCTAGCCGACAGACCACCGTATTTTATGAAGTCGTCCAGGTGGTCGTTGGCGGCCATGGAAGCACCGCTGCACTCCAGGTCCACCCAGGGAGAGAAGCAAACTCCAGCGGCCGGAAGGTCGATTCCGGAGTCTCGGGCTGCCAACAAGACCGATAGCACGAGGCCCCCGCCGGCAGAGTCCCCAGCCAGCACTATGTTCGACGGCTCAAAGCCGTGGCCCAACGCCCAGTTGTAGGCGGCGATAGAGTCATCTACTGCGGCGGGGAATGGGTGCTCCGGGGCCAGGCGGTAGTCCACACCCAAGGCAGCAGCGCCGGAGGCCCGGGACAAGCGGCCAATCAGGTCTTGGTGAGTCGTGGGGGAGCAGGCCGCGTAGGCGCCGCCGTGAAAGTAGATGATCAGGCGATCCTGCGGCGTATCCGGGGCCGTGATCCACTGGCAGGGAACACCTCCGGCATCAATCTCGAAGACGGTTACATCAGACGAGGGCTTGAACTCGGCAAAGGCCTGGTCCAGAACTGTGCGGGCTTCGTGGATGTCGGCAGGAGGTTTGGCCCGGATGGCCTTCATTAAACCGATGACGCGGGCTAGTTCTGGTGAAGTTGCCATTTTTATGCCATTCCTAGTAGTCCGTAAGACGGACGTAGCGGCGTTTGCCCACCTTTAGTAGGTCGCCGGGTTGGAGCAGATAGCCGGCTTCGCCGCCGGTTACCGGTTGCGGGTCGTCGTCCTGGGAAATCCGCTCCACCGCCCCTTGCGTCAGCAGCCGCTTGACCTGGGCCTTGCTGGGAGCCAGCCCGGCCGCCAGCATCAAGTCGTCCACCCTGACTTCATTTCCTTCTGTAACACCTTGGCTACGGAGGTCCGCCAAGGACATCTCAGGGATGTCCGTGGGTAAATCTCTGCCTTGGACCACCCGTTCAAAATGGGCCTGAGCTGCATCGGCGGCGGCGCGGTCATGGAATTGGTCCGTCACTTCCCAGGCCAGCCGCTTCTTGGGTTCCATGGGGTTGAGCACGTTGCTTTCGACATCTGCCGCCATTGCCGCCAACTCTGGCATCGGCACGTCGGTCAGATACTCAAAATAGGACATTATCTGGTCGTCGGAGACCGACATAAGCTTGCCGTACATGTCCACCGGCGCTTCATCAACTGCGACGTAGTTATCGAGACTCTTGCTCATCTTCTGGACGCCGTCTGTCCCCACCAAGATGGGCATCATGAAGCATTGTTGCGGGGTCTGGCCCATCATGCCCTGCAATTCCCGGCCGACCAGCAGGTTGAACATTTGGTCCGTGCCGCCGAACTCAACGTCGGCCTCGATGGCCACAGAATCGTACGCCTGTAGCAGCGGGTAGAGCAACTCGGTGATGGCGATTGGTTTCTGGTCGGCGAACCGCTGTGCGAAGTCGGCCCGCTGCAGGAACTGGGCCACGGTGAACCTACCTGTCAGTTGAATCACCTTTGCCAGGTCAAAATTGCCGAACCACTCACTCTGGTAGATCACCTGGGCTTGGGACTCGTCCACCACCTTGAAGAACTGGCGCAGGTAAGACTTGGCGTTCTCCAGCACCTCCTCGTGGGAGAGCATGGTCCTGGTTGCCGACTGACCGCTGGGGTCGCCGATCTGGGCGGTCCAGTCTCCAACAATCAATATCACCTGATGCCCAAGCTCTTGCAGTTGCCGCAGTTTTCGCAGGCCGACCACGTGGCCCATGTGGATGTCGGGTCGACTCGGGTCGAAACCCATCTTGAGGCGGAGTTTCTTGCCGCTCTGAAGCAGACGGACGAACTCTTCCCGCGAGATGATCTCACTAACACCACGGGTGATCACGGATTCCAAGTCCTGTGGGCTGATCTTTCCTACTCCGGCCATACTAGGCGCTCTCTACCAAGACTAAGCGGCAGTCATCAACGTCCTGGTGGATCTGCTTGATCAATGCGTCAAGGCCGTCGAATTTCTCTTGGTCCCGGACCTTCTTGATGAATTCAACACCAATGGTCTTGCCGTAAAGGTCGGCATTGAAGTCCATGACAAAAACCTCGACCAGCCTCTGCGACAATCCGAACGTGGGGCGGATTCCGATGCTGGTGGCGGCTTGATGGCGCTCCCCGTCAATTATTGCCCAGGTAGCGTATATGCCGTCGCCCGGTAGCAGCACCTGAGGGTCGACATTAATGTTTGCCGTCGGAAATCCCAAGGTCCGGCCTCGTTGGTCTCCGACCACCACTACCCCGGAGAGAGTGTGGTTCCGGCCCAATAATCCGGGACAGACCTCTAAGTTCCCGCTGGCTACGGCTTCGCGTATCCGCCTACTCTTCACCGGTTGCCCTTCAATCTCCAAGGTATCCACGGACCGCGCCCAGAAGCCCAACCGCTCTCCTTGTTGCTGCATGAAGACTAGGTCGCCCTGTCGGTCTTTGCCAATCGCGGAGTCTGGGCCCACAACGAGCCCCTTCATCATCAAGGATTCCGACAATCCGCTGGCAAAATCAGCGGCGGCCACCTGGGCCAATTCAAGCGTGAATTCCAGGCTGATCACCGTCTGGATGCCCTGCTCCTTGATGAGGTCTATACGCTGTTCGAGCGTGGTAAGGTAACTGGGTTCGGTGCCCGGCCTAAGGACCGTTATCGGCCGGTTAGAGAAGGTCACTACGGTTGGAACATATTGGTCGCCGGCTAGTTCGATCACTTGTCGCAGAAGGTGCCGGTGACCCTGATGCACGCCGTCGAAGACCCCGATGGTAACGACGGTCTCTTTGCCTGGAGCGGAAGCGGCCAATCTTTGGCGATAGCTCATACCTGGTCAGTTCCCACGTCGCCGTTTCTCCGAGCTTCGGGCGTCCCAGTCAAAGATGGGGTGATTCCTCGGTTCGTCCAACAACATCTCAGGAAAGTCTGCCGGATCGTCATATGGCTGAGGATATAAAATGGCGGTTTTTGAGCGTAAAACAAGGGTCTCCAGGTGGTCTGGATGTTAGCACAGGCCCATATTAGCGTCAAATTCTTCAGCACGGCCAGTAAAGGGTTAATATCGGAGCGATCTAGCGGATCGAGGCCTCTTTTCAGGGTTCTCGATACCCAAAATCGCAGAGGTATCACCCTGCGATTTTACTAATCATAATCTAAAATTAATATAAAATTCGTTAAAATTGAGAGGCGATTTACTAGGAATGGCCATTGACATTATGTATAATTCGACCTTACTAGACACATGCGTATAGGAGGACTAAGCGCATGCGTATAGCAGGTGGAGATGCTAAGGGCCGGCGGCTCAAAGGGGCCGTTAGTCCCGGAACCCGCGCCACCACCGAGCGGGTACGGGCGGCCATCTTTAACATTTTAGGCCCTGAGCAGTACCAGGGCGGCAGAGTTCTGGACCTTTTCGCGGGTACGGGCAGCCTGGGCATCGAGGCTTTGAGCCACGGAGCGGCTTGGGCGGATTTCGTGGAATGGGACCGGCGGCAAAGCGTCGTCATTTCCAACAACCTCGAATCCACCGGCTTCGACTCGCAGAGTCACGTCCACAAACTGGACGTCCTGCAAGCGCTCGTAACTCTGCCCGGACGCTACAACCTGGTGCTACTGGACCCTCCTTATAAGATGGGTGGCTTGGACAGTCTGCTGGAGAAGATCGCTTCCCAGCCTGGACTGATCGTTGATGATGGCGTGGTTGTTGCGGGGCATTCCAAGCGAGACGGACTTCAAGAGATATACGGACCCCTGCGATTAACTTCACATCGTCAATACGGAGACAACGTGGTCGACTTTTTTGTTTACGAGCAATATCCAGATGATTTCGAGCCTCAGCATGAAACGCCAGAAAATCTGGCGACTCTCGAAGAGGGCTCAGATCAGGGCGAATACGGGGACTCATCATGGTAACGGCGCTATATCCGGGCAGCTTCGATCCGGTGACCGTGGGCCACGTGGACATAGCGTCCAGGGCTGCGATCCAGTTCGAGAAACTGGTGGTAGCGGTCTACGATACGCCTTCTAAAAATCTGCTCTTCACCACCGATGAGAGAGAGCAGCTTATGAAGGATGCCTGTAGCCACATTTCTAATGTGGAGGTCGTCAGATTTTCTGGTCTGGTGGTCCGGTTCGCAAAAGACATTGGCGCAGGAGCGATAGTCCGGGGGCTGAGGAGCGGCTCGGATTTTGAATATGAATTTGACATGGCCTTCATGAACCGGAAGCTGGAGCCGGAGGTTGACCTGGTTTGCTTCATGACTTCCCAAGACTACATGTTCGTCAGTGCCAGTTTGCTCAAGGAGGTAGCGAGGCTTGGTGGAGACATCAAAGATATGGTCCCACCCAACGTTGCAGAAGCGGTCTATTCTAAATTTGGATTACCGGTCAGAGACGGGTAGTGACCGGGGAGAGGTGCAGTCATCGACATCATAAATATCATCGACCGGTTGGAAACTCTGGTCGAAACCAGTAAATCGGTGCCGGTCAGCGGCAACATCCTAGTCGATCGAAAAAAGGTCATAGAGTTGGTGGATCAATTGCGTCTGACAATTCCCGAAGAGATTCGGTCAGCCGAGGACGTACTGTCTCAGAAGGACCAGATCCTAAACACGGCCCAGAACGACGCCCGCCGGACCAAGTCCGTGGCTGATGACGAACTCCGAGAGCGGTTGAACTCCAATGAACTGGTCACCCAGGCAGAGACCAGGGCCGCCGAGACGGTCAGGGACGCTGAAGAACGCATCACCCGGATGCTACAGCAGTCCGAGGCCGAAGCGCTGTCCCGGAAGACCGAGGCCGACGCCTACGCACTGCGCAGCCTACGGGCGATGGAAGTTGAATTGGGCAAGCTGACAGGATCAGTCCGGAAGGGCATCGAGGTTCTAGCCGAGCAGGCTTCCAGCCACATGAACACTCGCCGGTACGCCCAGGAAGAGGAAGCTGCCGCAGGAATGCTCACCTAAGCTCCTGGCTTCCCGCACAGCGTATCTAGTAAAAAAACGCACTGCAGGTTCCTCCTTATGGAGAGGTCAGTCTGCGGTGCGCTTTTTGTTCGATGATTTCGAAGCCGTTAGCTGCCGTTGGAAACCAGACCCTGATAATAGCCGCGCATCGAGTCGTTGAGTTCGCCGAGTCTTTTGGCAATGAGATGATTCACAGTCCCCTCCGGGAACTTTCCGGCCGCGTCGGCTTCCCCGGCAGCCGTCCCAGTCAGCACCTCCAACCCCTCATCGATCGTCTTGACGGCGTAGATGTGGAACTTGCCCTCTTTGATGGCATCCACCACGTCTTCCCTGAGCATCAAGTTTTTGACGTTCTGATGCGGGATCATGACTCCCTGAGTTCCGGTCAGAGTGGAGGCGGCCCGGCAAACATCAAACATCCCTTCAACTTTCTGATTGACCCCACCGATGGGTTGAATCTCGCCTTTCTGGTTCACCGACCCGGTGACGGCGATGTCTTGGCGGACGGGCAACCCCGACAAACTAGAAGAAATGGCGTATATCTCAGTTGAAGAAGCGCTATCGCCGTCAACACCGTCATACGATTGCTCGAAACAGATGCTGGCCGACAGCGTGAGAGGCCGGTCTTTGCCGAACTTTGCCCCAAGGTAACCGCTCAGGATCAGGATGCCCTTGTCATGGGTACTGCCGCTCATCGAGGCTTCACGTTCGATGTTGATGAAACCTTCCCGGCCGGCAAAAGTCTCCGCAGTGATCCGGGATGGACGTCCAAAACTGAAGTCCCCAAGGTCGTAGACCGCCAACCCGTTGATCTGCCCCACCGTTTCATCGGTAACATTCAGCAACAGCGAGCCGTCGGAGATCATCTCCATGAGGCGCTCTTCCACCAGATTCAACCGGTAGATCTTATCGTCGACGGCCTTTTTAACGTGTATGTGCTGGACAGTCTCCGCGCCGCCTTTGCGGGCCCAGTAATCCGCCTCGATCAGCAGGTCTTTGATCTGCCCGAACCTTGTTGAGAGCTTGGTCTGGTCGGAAACCTGCCGGGCGCCGAACTCCAAGACGCGGGCCGCGCCACTGGCCTCGAATGCCAACAGGTTTTCTTCTTCACAGGTGCGGCAGATGAAGGCACAGTAAGCCATAATGTTCTCTTCGTTGAGGTCAACCCTGTAATCGAACTCCGCTTTGACTTTGAACAGGTCCCAAAAATCTTCATTGTCCGAAGATGTTAAAAGCCGGTAGATGCTTTCGTCGCCTGTGACGATCACTTTCAGGTCAAGCGGCACTGGTTCGGGCCGGAGTCCTTGGGGGATGAAGAGCCCGGTCTGCTCGGCAGGATCTTCCAAGCGCACTTCCTGGTTTCGGATGGCCCTTTTCAGGCCCTCCCAGGCTCCGGGTGCGGTAAGGATATCGCGAGCGTTCAGCACTAGGTAACCGCCATTGGCCAGGTGCGCTGCTCCAGGTTTCAACATGCCATGATCGCTGACGTAGGTCCCCATCACCGCACGGCGTTCGATTCGGCCGAACAGGTTACCCCAATTTGGATTGGGCTCGACGATGATTGGCAGCTTCTCCACCAAACTGTTATCAACCAGCACGTTCAACTCAAAGGGCAGGAAGGGGTTCAGACCCAATGCCGCGCCCGCTTCCGGTGGCACTCCTGCAGGTAGCGGCGTAGGACTCTCAGCTTCCTTGAAAATTCCGATATGATCTAGGACATACTCGCCCAGGTCTGTAAGGAAATGCTGCATCTCTGGGATATCTTGAGAGAGGGCAAGGAGGTCGAACAAGACCTGGTCGACCAACTGGTTTCCAGCGCTACGCTCCAGTTCCTGAAGGCGTTGGTTCGAGGCTTTCTCCAGCTCTCTGATCTTGGTCATCGTCTCCTGGGTCTCTTGCATCAGACGTGCGCGAACTTCGTCTATAGCTTGTTTCGGTTCGGGATCCAAGGCCTGATACTCCTCTGGAGTCATAGCCCGGTCTTCGGTCATAGGAAAGATGGTGATTCCGTTGGCCGTAAGCTGCACAGCGAAGTTTTCTGCCGCACCGTCTTTTTCCAGACTCGCCATCAACTCCTGGGTCGCTCTGCGATCCGTCTCTTCGTGACCACGGACTTGGTTCTCGAAACCTTCGCTTCTGAGCGCCTTGGGAATCTCAACTTGAAGTGTCCGCAACGTGGCAGAAAGCTGTTGTCGATAAACTTTGCCAGTACCCTTGGGCAGGCGGAGCGACTGGGGTCGGTCTGGGTCCTCGAAGTTGTACACGTAGGCCCAGTCGCTGATGGGCCGGCGTTTCTCCTGGCTGTCCAGGTCATCGACAATGCTCTGGAGATGGGACTTGACCGCGCTGGTTTTTCCGGTGCCGGTGAGGCCCGTCACGAATAGGTTGTAGCCTGGTTTATCAACCTCTAAGCCAAATCGAATCGCGTTCTGTGCCCGGTCCTGCCCGATAAAACGGTCAAGGGGGGCCAACTCGTCAGTGCACAGAAAGTCGAATGACTCAACGTCGTGGGTCCAGGTGGTCTTGTCCCAATCCACTCTGAATCTGGCTGCCAAACCTTCTGTGGATTCGCTGGATTTGCGTCTAGGCATCAAGTCCTCCGGGGAACGCTGGAGAGATGAATCCAATATTCATGACCCTGGGGGCATTATTATACATTTCAGGCTGATAGGGGCATAAAACCAAGAACACCACCAGAACCCAACCGGCGGACCGGCTGATTCGCTCTAAAATCTCAGATAATGTCCAATATCATCGTTCTTGCTGATTCGGATTCTTTTATGTCCACGCAAGTTCAAGTTAGGCGATATTAGGCCGTCCATGGACATAACCTTACATCGGGCTAGTCACGAACCACGCGTGACTCGGGTTGACACACAAATTGCGCTAGGTCTACAATTTTGCCAGAGCAACGGACGATTTTTGGAGGCCACCAACTGCATGCTCGAGATGACCGTAGATAGCATCCGGGTCAGCCCTATGAACTATCAGCGCGTAGTGATCCTCAAAGAGAAGGAATCTGACCGATATCTTCCTATTTGGATCGGCCCAGCGGAAGCCGACGCCATCGCGGTGAAGCTCCAGGACCTGAGCGTCCCGAGGCCGCTGACCCACGACCTGCTGGGAACGATCATCGACTCCCTGGGTGGCACCATAGACCACATCTTGGTGAGCGACCTCAACAACGACACTTTCTTCGCCAAAATCACCATCCAGTCCAACGGGGAATCCAAGGAGATTGATTGCCGGCCCAGCGACGCAGTTGCCTTGGCCGTGAGGGCGAAAGTGCCGATCTACGCCAACGAAGAGGTTTTAGACAAGGCGGGAATCCACCTGGACAAGGAAACCGGCAAGCCTCTGGGACAGGAAACAGCAAGCGATGGCTCTCTTTTAGAACCGCAAGCTGAGGTGAAGCCGGAAGAATTGAAGAGCATGTCTGCATTCACCGACTTCATCGACTCCCTGGACCTAGAGGACTTCGGCAAGCAGTCGGGCGCCCGTTGAAGGCCTTAGGAAAATGAAGATAAACAGACAGCCCTGTCGCCAAATTGACAGGGCTGTTTTTCGTTGAGAAGGCCAACGAATTTCGTAAATTCAAGGCTAATTGACTTTTACAATACCCGGTGATAACATCCAAATCGCTCTGGCGGAGACATGAATCTGATGGTCCTGGCCCTACGCCTAACCGGGCTCGGGTGGTACGTCGCCATCTGTATCGTAGTTGGGGTTGTAGGGGGCCTTGGTTTAGATAAGTTAGTCGGCACCGTACCCCTATTCACATTGCTGGGGACGGTGCTGGGCAGCGTCGTCGCGTTTTGGGGTCTCTACAAGATGATCCAGCCTGTCCTCTCTGGAACGAAAAGCGGCGGATCCACTGATAGTCGAGGAGAACAATAGTGCCGACTGGCGCATTGGGGAAAAAATTACTCCTGTTCACAGGAATAGGTTTGGTTTTTTTGCTGCTGGCTGGTTTCGTCTTCGGTGCTGTTGGTTCGGCCATGTTGGGCACCGACCAGTTTCTAGATAAGCCGGAGATTCACCTCCCTCCCCAACCCATTTTCCCCTCCTCCACCCGCGATGAACACCTCGGACTAGTGCATGTGGAAGGTGAATCAAGCGGAGAATCCGGTGAGGCGGCCGAAAGCGAGGGAGAAGGCCACTTCTCCCCTCTCGGGGCCACCGAGTTTGCGGTGACCAACACGCTCCTCTCTTCCTGGTTTACCACCATCGTTTTGATTCTTATATTCGTCACGGCTGCCCGCAGACGCTCGGTGATCCCGGGACGATTCCAAGGATTCGTCGAGTCGATGATAGAGGGTGTCTTGGGATTCTCCGCCGCTGTACTAGGGGCTGAGATGGCCCGCCGAACTTTCCCGATCGTTGCAACGATCTTTTTCTTCGTACTGTTCAATGCCTGGCTTGCATTACTTCCCTTCTATCAATTCCTGGGCTTCACCGTGGACGGTGAGATTAAAGCCCATCTGATACGCTCCGCGGGCACCGACATCAACATGCCGCTGGCTCTGGCGTTGGTATCATTTGCGTTCGTAGAATATTGGGGCTTCCGAGCGGGCAGCTTCGGTTACTTGAAGAAATTCTTCCAATTGGGTAAGTTATTCCGCGGCAAACCCGCCGGGCTGATTGACGCCTTCGTAGGGTTTTTAGAACTAACCAGTGAATTCGTCCGCGTAATCAGCTTTACTTTCCGGTTGTTTGGCAACATGACGGCGGGCGAGATTCTGGTGGTGATGATCACATTCCTGGTACCGTTCGTCGCAACTCAATTTGTCTTCGGCCTTGAATTGCTTGTAGGTTTGATCCAGGCGGTCATCTTCGCCGGGCTGACCGTAGTATTCCTGTCGGTGGCCACGACCCACGATGAGCACTAAATTACAATACACACATAGATAGCCAAATTTCCGGTCCACAAATGGGCGGCCGAATATCGAACAAACCATTTTAAAAGGTTAAGAGGAGAACGGTGATGGACTTAGTTCTGTTGCAAATAACTGATGAGGCACTGAAATTTAGCGAACTTGGCAAATTCATCGGGGCCGGCATTGCCATCGGTCTCGGTGTGATTGGCCCTGGCATCGGCATCGGCATTCTGGGCTCAGGAGCTATGGGCGCCATCGGAAGGAATCCCGAAGCAGCGGCCGCGATACAGACTAACATGATCCTGGCCATCGCCTTCGCCGAGGCGTTGGGGATCTACGCCCTGATCACGGCGGTGATCCTACTCTTCGTGGTCTAGCATGTTACTGCTAGGAGTAACCGAACTAGGGATAAATCTACCAAGCTTAGTCGCTTACTTAGTCAACTTCATCCTCCTGCTGGGAATCCTTGGCTTCTTCGCCTACAAGCCCCTGATGCGGATGCTGGATGAACGGACGGAGCGTATCCGGGAGAGCCTGGAGGCCGCCGACCGGGCGCGTGAGGAAGCTGCGTCTGCCCAGGAGGCCATCCAGGAGCAGATAGACGAGGCCCGGCGTGAAGGTCAACGCATCATGGATCAAACACGGGAGGCGGCGGAGCGGTTCCGGACCGAAGAGATGGACAAGGCACGCCAGGAGGCTGAAGCCTTCGTGGAACGGGCAAAAGCGGACATCGCACGGGAGCGGGACACCGCCCTTCAAGAGGTCCGGGCCAGTTTTGGCGACCTTGCCATAACCGCGGCAGAACGGGTCATCCGCAGTTCTCTGGACCGCACGGCCCATGAGAGCCTGATCAACCAGGTATTGGAAGAAGGCGAATCCCTGAGAAGGGGCTAAAGGACCCATGGCCCAACAGCTCTCAGGAAAACGGTACGCACAGGCCATCTTCGACTTGGCGCAGGAGAACAACCAGGTTGAACAATGGGGCGAGGACTTGGCAGTGGTGGCCGAGGCGTTTGAAGACGCCGACTTCGCCGCTCTCATGAAACACGCCGACATGTCCAACGTTGCCAAGCTGGCCGCCACCGAAATGGTGCTGGCCGGGGTCAATGCCATGGTGCGCAACCTGGTTGACCTGTTGGTCTCCAAGAACTCAGTCGACTCAATAGTTGGTGTATATACCGGTTATATCGAATTACTCGACAACCACCTGGGGCGGCAACGAGTTGAAGTCACTACCGCGGTGCCACTGGAAAGCGCCGAAGCCGACCGTATCAACACTTTCGTGGCCGGACTGGTCCGCCGCGAAGTCGTTCTAACCACAAATGTCGATGAGTCAATCATCGGCGGCCTGGTAATTCAGATCGGTGACCGACTGCTGGACGGCAGCACCAAAGCCCGGTTGGACGGGCTGCGAAACCGCTTGTACACGGAGATTGCCTCCTCAGCTTAGCAATCTCTTTTAATCGTTAGAGTAAGGAGTACCTCTGATGGCTACCAGAGGACAGGACATAGTTTCGCTTATAAAGCGTCAGATCGAAGAATTTGGCGGGGATTTGACTTTGGTGGATGTGGGCACGGTGGTCCAAGTGGGCGACGGTGTTGCCAGCATCCAAGGCCTGCAGGGCGTCCGATCCAACGAATTATTGGATTTCGGGGATGACGTTCTCGGTCTGGCCTTGAACTTGGAATCCGACATCGTCGGCGCAGCCATCCTGGGCGACCCCAACTCTGTGAAAGAGGGCCAACGGGTCCAGTCCACCGGCAGGATTATCGAGGTCCCTGTGGGCGATGCGCTCATCGGCCGCGTGGTTGACCCCTTGGGGCGTCCTCTGGACGGCAAGGGTCCAGTGGCGACTACCGGCACCCGCTCAGTTGAGAAAGTAGCCCCCAACGTGGTGTCCCGCCAGTCCGTTGACCAGCCCGTACAGACCGGCATCAAAGCCGTTGACTCAATGATTCCCATCGGCCGCGGGCAACGGGAACTGATCATCGGCGACCGTTCCACCGGTAAAACCGCCATCGCCCTGGATACCATCATCAATCAGAAGGGCGGCGACCTGATCTGCATCTATGTGGCCGTCGGCCAGAAACAGGGGAAAGTGGCCCAGGTTGTGGGTTCCCTCGACGCTGCTGGGGCCATGGAACACACCATCGTCGTTACCGCCGGAGCATCCGACTCCGCGCCCATTCAGTACATAGCGCCTTACGCCGGCTGCGCCATGGCTGAAGAGTTCATGGACCAGGGCAAAGACGTCCTTATCGTCTACGACGACCTGACCAAGCATGCCTGGGCCTACCGTCAAATGTCGCTACTTCTACGCCGGCCGGCCGGCCGTGAAGCCTACCCCGGAGACATTTTCTACCTCCACAGCCGCTTGTTGGAGCGGTCTGCCCGGCTGGATGAAGCCAACGGTGGTGGTTCCATCACTGCTCTGCCGATCATTGAAACTCAAGCGGGTGACGTTTCGGCGTACATCCCAACCAACGTGATATCGATCACCGACGGCCAGATTTACCTTGAGCCCGAGTTGTTCAACTCCGGCATACGCCCTGCAGTGAACGTGGGATTGTCCGTTTCCCGCGTGGGTGGCGCGGCCCAGACCAGGGCCATCCGCAAGGTTGCCGGTCAACTCCGGTTGGCTTTGGCCCAGTACCGGGAATTGGCCACCTTCGCCCAATTCGGCACAGCCGACCTAGACGCAGCCACCAGAGCCCAGTTGGCCCAGGGCCAATTGGCCACCGAAGTGCTGAAACAGGCACAGTACGTGCCGCTATCCCTGGCAGATGAAGTAGTAGTCTTGTTCGCAGTCAACGAAGGCCTTATGGAAGATGTTGAGATCGAGAAAGTGGGGGCGTTCCAGGACCAGCTCTTGCGTTATGTCGGCGGTTCCCACCCCGACATTCTGGCCGCCATCACTGAGTCTAGGGACATCTCCGACGAGGTGTCGGCCAACCTGACCAAGGCGATCAACAATTTCAAGCCGACTTTTACCGGTTAACCCGACCTGGATGATGACTAGATAGATGCCTAGCGTTAGAGACATACGGCGGAGAATACGGAGCGTGGACAATACGGCCAAGGTGACCAACGCCATGTCACTGATAGCCGCTTCCAAAATGCGGCGGGCTCAGAACTCCGTGCTTGAGGGCCGGCCTTATTCGGTCAAGATTCAAGAGGTCATCGCGCACCTGGCCGCCCAGCCCATGGACGACGAATCCAGCGCCCAGCCGCTACTGGCCGTCCGCCCGGTGGAAAAAACCACCGTGTTGATGATCAGTCCCGACCGGGGTCTCTGCGGCGGCCTCCACGCCAATCTCAACCGACGCGTGGGCCAGTTCATCTTGAACCAGGAAGTCCCGATTCAGGCCATCGCCGTGGGCCGGAAGGGCCGCGATTTCATGGCCCGCACCAATCAAGACTTGAAAGCAACCTTCACCGACCTGGGTGAGACACCTTTGTTGGTCGACACCCATGCCATCTCTCACATGGTCATCAACTCATATTGCGATGGCGAGGCCGATGAAGTCTACCTAGCCTACACGCAGTATGTTTCGACCATGGTCCAAGAGCCGGTGATCGAAAAATTGTTGCCCATTACCCCGGCGGAATTAACGGCCTCCGAGAGCGTGGGCTACATCTACGAACCTGGAAACCTGGCCGTGCTCCAGAACCTGCTGCCTCGTTTCGTGGAGATGCAGATCTACCACGCGATCTTGGAAGCCATAGCCAGCGAACAATCAGCCCGGATGGTGGCCATGCGAGCCGCCACCGATAACGCCAGCGAACTTGCCGGAGACCTGACTCTGACCATGAACAAACTTCGACAGGAAAGCATCACCAACGAACTGCTAGATCTCATCGGCGGCCAAATAGCCTTAGAAGGTTAATACGCCCCATAGCCAGAAACCCTTTATCAGGAGAAACGAATGGCCACCGGAAAAGTCGTCCAAGTAATCGGAACCGTGGTTGACATAGAATTCCCCGCCGACGAACTGCCCAATCTGTTCGACGCTCTTGAGTTGGACAATGTTGGGGAGAAATTGGTGCTGGAAGTGCAGCAGCACGTCGGCAACAACTGGGTCCGCTGCCTGGCGCTGGGCGCCACTGACGGCTTGGCCCGCGGTGTGGAAGTGACCGATACCGGCGCCAGGGTAACCGTTCCGGTGGGGCCTGAGACCTTGGGTCGGCTGTTCGACGTAACCGGGACGCCCCTTGATAACCTAGGACCGGTGGAGTCGGCTGTGCAATGGCCCATACACCGCGACCCGCCTCCTTTCGACGACCAGAACCAAACAGTTGATATCCTGGAGACCGGGATCAAAGTCTTCGACCTGATCACACCCTTCATGAAGGGCGGAAAGATCGGCGCGTACGGTGGGGCCGGAGTTGGCAAGACCGTCATCATTCAGGAACTGATCCGCAACATCGGCGCCGTCCACCAAGGGGTTTCGGTCTTCGCCGGCGTTGGCGAACGGTCACGGGAAGGCAATGACCTGTGGCATGAGATGCAGGACTCAGGTGTGTTGGCCAGCACTGTGTTGGTCTTCGGCCAGATGAATGAGTCCCCGGGCGTTCGCGCGCGCATCGGCCTCACCGGTTTGACCATGGCCGAGTACTTCCGTGACGAGCAGAACCAAGACGTGCTGCTCTTCATTGATAATATCTACCGGTACATTCTGGCGGGCATGGAGGTTTCAGCGCTTCTGGGGCGGATGCCCTCCGCAGTGGGTTACCAACCCACCCTCAGCACTGAGATGGGCGCGCTTCAGGAGCGCATCACGTCCACCAAGTCCGGTTCTATCACTTCATTCCAGGCTATATATGTGCCTGCGGACGACTACACCGACCCCGGTATTGTGACCACCTTCGGCCACTTGGACGGTGTGGTGTCCTTGGAGCGAGCATTGTCCGCCCAGGGCCTGTATCCGGCGGTGGACCCGCTTGCCTCCTACTCCAGGATTCTCGAACCGGGCATCATGGGCGAAGAACACTACAATCTAGCCCGTGGCGTTCAGCAGGTGCTGCAGCGTTACAAGGACCTGCAAGACATCATCGCAATCCTGGGCATAGAAGAACTATCGGAAGAAGACAAGCTGACGGTGTTCCGCGCCCGGAAGATCCAGCGGTTCCTGACCCAGCCCTTCTTCGTAGCCGAAACCTTCACCGGTCAACCCGGCAAATATGTACCGCTGCAAGAGACGGTGCGGGGCTTCCAGGAAATCCTGTCTGGCCAACACGACGACCTGCCCGAGCAGGCGTTCTACATGGTGGGAACCATCGACGAGGCGATCGAGAAGGCCGCCGAAATGGCAACCCAGGGGTAGATAACCAACCATGCCGATGCATCTAGAAATAATCACTGCCGAGCGCCAGGTCTACTCCGACGAAGTGGACATGGTGATCGCGCCCGGGTTCGACGGGCAATTGGGTATATTGCCCATGCACGCTCCGTTGATGACGATGCTCAAGCCCGGAGAACTAACTGTCCGCAAGGACGGCGAGAACATGTACGTCGCGGTGTCCGGCGGCTTTATGGAAGTGCTGGGCAACAGGGTCAGCGTTCTGGCCGACGCCTGCGAACGGTCCGATGAGATAGACGAACAACGCGCAGAACAAGCCGTTCAGCGGGCGCAAGAACGCTTGGCCAACCGTGGTTCGGACATCGAGCTTGAACGGGCGGTGTCAGCCCTCCGCCGGGCCCAAGTGCGGGTTGATTTGGTACGCCGCCGGAGTCCACGTTCCGGCCAACAACCCCCTGGTTCCGGAGCGTAACCAATTATAACGATGAAAAAGAGAGCCCCGACAAATGTCGGGGCTCTCTTTTTCATCGAGGCAGCAGCATCCTGAATCCCGATTTATCGAGATGACGGTGGGGCTTGCAAGACCAACTAGTCTTCGTTGATGTAGTAGGTCATGGATTGGAGCGATAAAACCGGGTCGATATTGCGTATCCTGATGCCCTCTCGGACTTGAGGGGTGATGGGAGCGTAATTCAGGATGGCTTTGACACCACAAGCCACCAATTGGTCCACCACGTTCTGGGTGAACTCCACCGGCACCGCGACGATGGCGATACTGATTTTTTCTCTTGCCACCACATAATCTAATTCGTCCATCTTCCGCACCACCAGCCCACCGATCGTCTCGCCTACCACCGAATTATTAAGATCAAATGCGGCAACCAAGTGGAAACCGTCTGGGTTGAACCCCGGGTAACTCAAGATTGCTCGCCCCAGCCGGCCAACACCGACCACAGCCACGTTCCAAGGTGAATTTATGCCTAATATCTGCCGCAGGCGATCCAACAGGTCGTGTACGCTGTAGCCGCGGCCTTGTTTGCCAAAACGTCCGAAATAGCTAAGGTCTTTCCGGATCTGCGCAGGGGTGACTTGGAGTTTTTCACCCAGTTGTTGGGAACTAACTACCTGGATGCCGTCATCTAGCAGGCGGTTCAGTATCCGCACGTACTGTGGAAGCCGACTGATGACAACCTCTGGCACTTCCGAGCGTGTCTGGCGCGATTCGGAGTTGGGGGCCATGACGTTTCAGTTCCCTCACCGATGGCTTTCTGTTGGCGAAATAACCAAATCAGACTGCCAGAGGGTGAACTCAGACTTCTATTTGGTCGATCCGCGGCGGCTTTTCGTACTGCCGTTGCCTATAATCTATAATGCAGGCCAATGCTAGTCAAGAACGCGCCCAAACCTTCAAATTACATTTCAGGAACCGCTTGGAGCGCGCGGTGCACCTAGGTGTTTGCCGCATCATGCTCCATCTGCCTGATTCAGCCAGCCTCAAGGACAAGCGGCAGGTGTCTCGCTCGCTAACTGCCCGTATCCGCAACACCTTTAACGTGGCAGTGGCTGAAGTGGAGGACCAAGAACTGTGGCAGCGGCTAACCTTGGCAATTTGCTGTGTGAGCACCGACCCGACCCACGCTAACGAGATGGTCTCCAAGGTGGTCGCGTTCGTAGAAGAGTATAGGCGTGATCTCGAGCTGCTGGATTACGAGACTGAGATCATTTCAGGGGTTTGACCTCAGCCTACTCGCGCTCGGCAAGAAACGCTTCGATCGTCCGCCAATACTGCTCCGGCGCGACTTCAAATGTGTCGTTGTGGGCCGCACCTCTCAACACCTGGAAACGTTTTGGTTGGTTGGCAGCCCCGTAGAGTTTGCGGCCCTGGGCGATAGGTACAATCTCATCTTGGTCGCCGTGAAGGACCAGCACGGGGACATATAGCTGCTGGATGCGGGAAATGCTATCGTAATGGTTTCGCACCAGCCAGCCAATCGGCGGTAAGGGTAGCGTTAGATTCGCCATGTCACGCACCGAGGCGAAGGGCGAGACCAGCACCATAGCCATCGGCGGTTGGGTCAACGCCAGTTCCACTGCCACTGCTGCGCCGAGAGAATGACCAAGATAGACTATCAGACCTGGGTCCACATCTGACCGCGATGACAGGTATTCCATGACCGCACGGGAATCCAGATAGGTGCCCTTCTCCGACGGAGCGCCCTCACTCTCACCGTAACCACGGTAGTCAAAGATAAAGATGTTGGCCCCAGTCCGGTGATGGGCCAGGGCCAGTTCTCCGATTCGGTGGCCGAGATTGCCACCGTTGCCGTGGAACCATAGCCAGGTGACGTTGGACTCCGTCTCAGATTTTCCAGGAATGAACCAACTTTGTAGCGCCAGACCGTCAGAGGTTTGGACGCGGATGTCTTCATATTCCAGGTTTACGTCGTTGGGCGTGTACAGTAGTTCGGCTACCGGGAAGAAGACAAACCGTTTTTCCAACTGGGTCCAGAGCACGATGAAGGTCACTCCATAGGCCAGCGAGGCCCCAACCTCGAGACGGCCAAGAATCCAACAGACACGTCCCATCATAGGAAATTTCAGACAGTTCTAGGGAGCCTGAAGTCAGCTCGTCGCCGACGCGCCCCGGCTGGCCAACAGTTCGATAAGGCCCTCAGAGAAGTCACGTTTGATCAGAACGGCGTCGCTTCCCAACTTGCGTGCCTTCCGCAATGAGTCAGGTTCGCCGTGCGGGCCATAGGCAACCACTCTGGTCCCGGCTCCCTTGTGCACTTTCAGACTCTCCAGAGCTTCGGTCCAGATTGGCTCCTCCATTTCCAAGTCAACCAGTACCAGGGACACGGTATGGGACTCGGCGGCCTTGATAAGAGCGGCAGCAGTAGATGCGCTAACGGTTTCAAGTCCATGCGCTTCGGCGGCCGCCTCGATGCGGGGCATGAAGAATAGGTTGCTGGTCAGTACCAGTACTGTTTCCTTGTCAGCCATCGGCGTCGACCTTATCGACCGGAAGATTGGCCGGGGAACGGCTCCGCGGGCACCGCTTTGGGGTAGCTGTGTTGTTCCTGCTTGATGGATTCGAGGCGGCCGGCAACATCGCGCACCTGGGGACGGTCGGCCTGACATTTGGGACACCACGCCAGCTCATTTGTGGAAAGCATCATATTGTCCTTCTTGACCGTTACCGTTTCGATCTCGGTCCCGCATTCACCACAACAACTGACGACGGTTACTTCATTTATCGGCATATTATTTTCACAATTCCAAACTTTCGGCCAGAATCTCCAGCACATCCTTGGCTTTCTTCTCAGAGTCCAGTCCCTTTGCTTGAATACCTTCGGTCATCATCTGAGCACAGAAGGGACATGAAACACCAACCGTGTCGGCCTCGGTTTCTAGGAACTGGTCGGTGCGGGCGTGGTTCACCCTGGTTCCCTGGCTCTCCTCGATCCACATGTGGCCACCGCCAGCACCGCAGCAGAAGCCCCGTTCCCGGCAGTTGGGGCCCATCTCCACCAACTTCAGCCCAGGTATGGCCTTGGCCACGTCGCGCGGCTCGTCGTAGACACCATTGTGACGGCCCAAGAAACACGAATCGTGGTAGGCCATCGTGATGTCCATCATCTTCACGGGTTTGATGTCGCCCTTTTTGATCAGTAGGTCCACAAATTGGCTGTAGTGAAGCACTTCAAAGTTGCCGCCCAACTGGGGGTATTCGTTCTTCATGGTGTTGAAGCAGTGGGGGCAGATGGTCACAACCTTCTTCACGTTGTAGCCGTTCATGGTGTCGATATTCTGTTGGGCCAGTATCTGGAACAGGTACTCGTTGCCCATGCGGCGGGCCGGGTCTCCAGTGCAGGTCTCCTCGTCGCCCAGGATTGCAAAGTCCACTTTAGCGGCCTTCAGGACCTTGGCCATGGAGCGGGCGATGGCCTGGCTGCGTTGTTCTAGGGCCGGAGTACAACCAACCCAAAACAGCACCTCAGCGTCTGGTTTCTCGGCCAACGTAGGCACTTCAAGCCCTTCGGCCCAGTCGGTACGAGAATAGGTGGTGCCGCGCCAGGGATGACCCCGTTGTTCCATGCTGAGCAGGGCGTTCATGGCGGTTTCGGGGGCCTTGGACTCTTCCAGAAGCAGGTAACGGCGCATGTCCATGATCGTTGGCACATGTTCGACTGTAACCGGGCATTCCTCCATGCAGGCGCCGCAGTTCAAGCAGTCCCAGATGGAGGTCTCGGAGATTACACCATCATCTCCATTCAGTATGGGAAACGGCTCGACGTGTTCAACGCTGCGCTCGCCCTGATGCCCTATCTCAACCAAGTGGTCTTTTAGGTTCTCTACTATGTGCATCGGCGAAAGCTGTTTGCCCGTCAGGTTGGCCGGGCAAGCGTCGGTGCAGCGGCCGCAGACGGCGCAGGCATATCCGTCCAACAATTGCTTCCAGGTGAAGTCCTGCACGCGCCCTGCGCCGAATTTCTCAACGTTTTCCAGGTCCATCAGACTCAGTACGCCTTTGGGTTCCAATGACCTGAAGAAAGCGTTCACCGGGGCGGCAAACATGTGCATATGCTTGGTGTACGGGATATAGACGGTGAAGATCAAGATGATGGACAGGTGAGACCACCAGAAGACACCCTGCAGCGTCTTTGCCGCGCTGATGCCGATACCCAAATCGGTGAACAGTTCGCCCAATGCTTTACCGATATACACGTCAGCCTCGGGGCCGATGCCGCCTTGGGCCACCCAGAAAGCGTGGGTCAATAGGGTCGATAGCATCAGACCACCTATCAACAAAACGATGATCAACGCGTCGGAATGGCGAGTCAAATCATAGCTCAGCCGGTGAGGTTTCAGTACCCATCTGCGGACGAAAGCCCAGACCAGGACCACCAGCAAAACGGCAGACAATATGTCCAAGTATCTGCTGTACACAAGGACACCGGTCTCGGTGAGCAACCATGCGGGGAAACCGCCATTCGCCGAGGCCGCGAAGATGAAGATGCCGTAGCTGAGCATGAAGGTCAGGAAGCCCCAGAAAATAGTTGCGTGGCCGATCCCGGCGTAGTCGCCGTATTTCACCCGCTGCAGGACTTTCTGTTGACCCAACGAGATGAGCAGGGCGCCCCATATCCGTTCCATAGGATGGTCGAATCGGGAAGTCTCTTTGCCCTGGAGAACCAGACGGACAACCCGGTTGTAAAAAGTGTAATTGAAAATCGCTAGGGCCAGCCCCAACAACACAAACACGCCGACCCAAAGGGGCAGCGACCCGATATCTCCAGGAGGGACCAAACTATACACCCACTTTACCGGACGGAGATCCGTCCAGGCAGTAATCACTTGGCTCGATGCTTTTCGACGAGCCTCAGTTTAGCATGATTCAGGCGCGGCTCACCAAGATGAAACGCGCCTGAATCATGCTATTCGTCATCGACGGAGCGATAGGAACCACCGTGTATGTTAAAAATCCTTTATCCGGGGGATGACTTCGCGGCCCAGCAGCTCTATCTGCTTTAGAACTTGCTCCTGAGGCATACCCGGCCATTGCATCCGGCAGATCATGTGGTTAACGCCCAGTTCATCGGCGTAGCGTCGAAATTCCGTGACTATATCGTCGGGCGAGCCAAGCAAGAACCGGTCTTTGGCCAGGTCCTGGTAGGGCACGCTGAAACTCTCTTCCCCAGGCAACGCTTTATCCTGTCCCCAATCGGCGTAGGCTTTATATTTGCCTTCGAGAAACGGCTGACTTTCGATGAACGCCGTTTCGCGGTCTCGGGCCACATACATCTCCCGCATCATGGGGAGTTCATCGGGAACCGGGTGTCCAAACTCCTTCAAGGCGGCTTTGTAGCGTACCCATTGGTCGGCGACCATAGGCACTGTGGCGTGGGGATTGATCAGCCACGGATAGCCCCATCGGGCGGCACGGCGGATGGCCACGTCATTGTTTGCTGCCACCCAGATGGGTGGATGGGGGTTCTGGACGGGCCGGGTACCGATCTTAGTCTTGGGCACGGTGTAGTACTTGCCGTTGAATTCGACCTCGTCTTCGCTCCACAGTTTTTTTATCAGGTCCATCGCCTCGTTCATGCGCCCAACCCGTTCGCCCCGTTGAACGCCAAATGCCGTGTACTCTTCGTCGCGGTACCCCAGCCCGACGCCGAAGACGAATTTTCCGTTTGTGATGCAGTCCAGAGTGGCGATGCTTTCCGCAAGTTCCACCGGGTTGTGCAGGGGCACCAATATGACGGTGGCGGCCACCTGCATGTCGCCGGCCTCGGCAGCCAAGCGTGAGAGCAGGGGAAACACGGTGCTCATCTGATAGGGCGCGGCCAGATAGTGTTGGCCGGTGGCGATGAGGCTGAACCCCGCGTCACGTGCTGCCTTAACCTGCTCCGCGCTGTCTTGGATCTTCTGCGGCATGGACTCGCCGGGAAGGTATTGGTTGGTGACGAAAAATCCTAGTTTCAAAGGATCTCCTTATCAGTTATTATCCTGGCGGATTCTGCCCCATATAAAACCTCATACGGAACTCACACTTGAAATCGCTCCAGGCCATTTATTTTATTCCGTGAGCAATTTGCGGGCAACCCGAATAAGCCCTTGCCTCGACCGTTCATAACCAGTAGAATCCGCGATTGACTCCCGGTCCTTTAACGCAACTAAATAAATAGGAGCAGCATGAAGATCGCACGCTTCCGCAGCAACGGACGGACCGCATTTGGAGTGGTCCAAGGTGATGAGGTAGTCGAGATCAGAGGCAGTATTTACACCCGTTTTCGCCTGACCGACACCAAGCACCCGCTGCAAGACGTGAAGCTCCTACCTCCAACGGAACCGTCCGAAATCTGGTGCCCCGGGCTAAATTTCGCCAATCATCTGGAGTTCGCCGCCGGGGTACTAGGTGACGACAACCCAACGGTTCCCGAGCACCCAGAGCCTTGGATCAAGGCCAGGGGCTCCCTCACCGGCACCGGCGAACCAATCATTCTCCCTGAAGCCTCGACCGACGTACATTATGAGGGTGAAGCCGTGGCGGTTATCGGCAAGTTATGCCACCGGGTTTCACCTAAAGAAGCGCCGAAATACATCTTGGGATACACCTGTGGGAATGATGTCAGCGACCGGACTTGGCAGAAGGACGACTGGACGTTTTGGCGGGCCAAGGGCGCCGACACATTCGCCCCAGTGGGCCCTTGGATCGACACCGATGTCGACCCACAAAACCTGGAGATGATTGTTCGGCTGAACCATGAAGAGGTACAGCACGGCCGCACTGAGGAGATGCTGTTCAGTTTCGCAGAGATCGTCAGCTACATCAGCCAGCAGGTGACCTTACGGCCGGGAGACCTGGTTTTCTCCGGAAGCACAGGGGTTACCGTTGCCCTGAAGCCCGGAGATCAAGTTGAGGTCGAGATTCCCAACATCGGAGTGCTCACCAACACCGTTGAGGCGGAAGCCGCAAGTTAAGCATTAAAGCAGCCGATTCAGACCGATAAAAATGCCCTCCCAAGTGTAGGAGGGCATTTAATGCTTACAATACGGGACTGCTATTTCCTAAAAACGGAGCATGCCAGCCAGAGTCTTTTCGCCGCCGCGGGGGCCAACCACCGCTAGACGCATACTCTTATCGCTGAGGAAGGACTTGGCCACTCTGGCGATGTCCGCTGGTTCGACCGCATCCAGGTAGCCCACCACTTTGTCAGGCGTGCTTACGCTATCTTGAAGGAGTTCCTGGGCACCTAGCCAAGACGCCACGGCCCGGGTGTCCTCCATACGCAGCAATAGCCGCCCCTTGGTGTATTCCCTGGCTTTATTGAGTTCCTGTTCGCTGGGCGCTTCGTGCATGCCTTGGAATTGTTGGACGATGGTCTTCACTGCATCGTTGGTCTTTTGCGGCTCCACCCCGCAATAGACAACCAAGGACCCAGTGTCCCGAAAGTTGCTGGTGGAACTTTGCACGTCATAAGCCAGGCCTTGTTCTTCCCGAAGATTCAAGAAAAGACGGCTGCTCATCCCGTCGCCCAAAATGGTATTCATCAGGCCAAAGACATAGCGGTCTGGGTGGGTCAGGGAAAGGCCCGGCACGCCCAAACACAGGTGGGTTTGGTCGCTGCGGCGTCTTTCAACCTTGACCAACGGCCCTTCGACTGTGTCGGTAGCCGGTTCCCATTCTAAAGATTCCAGGGGCTTCCAATCTCGGGTGGTCTCGACCAACATATCCACAACTTCTTCGTGGGTTATATTGCCGGCGACCGCCACAACGGTGTTGGCCGGGTTGTACTGCTGGTGCATATACTCGCGGATATCTTTCTGCTGGATGTCCGCCACCGTCTCGAGGGTCCCACCGACATCACGGCCCATGGCCTGGTCCGGCCACATTGCCTCGTCGATCAACAGGTCCACCCGGTAAGACGGCTGGTCATAGATCATCCGAAGTTCTTCCTGGATCACCTCGCGCTCTTTCTCCACCTCTTCAGGGTCTAGGCGGGATTTGAGCACCATGTCCATGAGAACGGCGAAGGCCGTCTTGTAGTGGAGACGGGCCACCTTGATCCAGAAGACCGTCATCTCCCGGTCTGTGCTGGCGTTCATCACACCGCCAACGCCCTCTATAGCTTCACTCACGGCGCGGGCAGTGGGCCAGCTCTCAGTGCCCTTGAAGGGCAGATGTTCGATGAAATGGGATACGCCGGCCAGTTCGTCTGACTCGTATCTAGATCCCGCCCCGACACAGATGACGATGGAGACCGACTGGGTATGGTCCATGGTCGATGTCAGAACGCGCAGTTTGTTATCCAGCGCAGAACGTTGATACATGTACTCCTCAGGGTACGAAGGGAACAGAAGTTAAGACTTTAGCCAGTCGACGTCGCCAGACAAATCCGCCGGATGGGACCTGGAGTTGAAGTCGGTGTAGCGGCGGCGGGCTTCTCCGATGGTCGTGTCGTCGCCGTGTCCGGGGTAGACGTTGGTGTCGTCGGACAATGGGAGCAGTTTGCTGGTGATGCTGTTCAGCAACTGGGTGAAAGCCTCAGGGCTGCGGGATTTGCCGGGACCGCCGGGGAACAGCGTGTCACCGGAGAACAGGTGCTTGCCAACCAAGAAACAAGAAGCCCCGTCGGTGTGGCCGGGGGTGTTCAAGACCTGCAGTTCTTGATTGCCGAACTTGATGATCTTTCCATCGGTCAGGTCAATCTCGGGAGGCCTGGGCAGAGCGTGAGCGTCGGATGGGGAGATACCCACCGGAGCGTCGACCTTGCCGGTGATCTCGCCGAAGCCAGCCAGGTGGTCGCCATGATTATGGGTGATTAATATCGCCTTGATGTTTTCGTCGGTGATGGCTCCCAGCAGCTTCTCGGGTTCCCCTGGGGTGTCGATCAGTATGCATTCGTTGGTCTCGGGGCAGGTAATCAGGTAGCCGTTATTCATCATGGGGCTCATCCCGGCAACCTTAGTGATCTTTACTTCGCCGTCATAGTGCAGTGCCATCTCGCATCTCCAAATTAGGGTCTCGAAATAGTGATCGTTAATTGCTTGATTCTAGCAGAGTAGACCGGCTTTACGGTTCGGCCCAATCAATCTCCGGCAACCGCGACTGCGGCTTCTTTGGTTTTGCCAGGGGTTTTAGCCGG
>UINC01001516.1_pt1 | contig 57989 bp, 54 predicted proteins | sample 5385821 | NCBI WGS metagenome assembly UINC01 (sample SAMEA4666929, study PRJEB26691) | marine metagenome | isolation source: Pacific Ocean | place: Pacific Ocean | collected 2011-10-13 | reverse complement strand
ATTCAAAGCTGGAATCGCTAGTGCCAGGCAACAAAGGTTCTGCTGACTGGGTTTGTTGGGGCACCGCGATTTCATGTTTGCTGAAAGACTTTGCGGATTCAGAAAATAAAGCACAAAAATCTATGGAACCGTGCTCACCCTGGAACAGTCTTGGAAACTGGCGGGCCGGAATCGAGGAGCCACACAGGGTACAACTGCGAAACCAACAGGGGACGGAAACAGAAATAAAAATGTTTGAAGAAAATAAAACTTTCCGGATTTTGCATGAAAATGCTGAAATTTCAGTCACAGTTTCTGCACATGAGGATTTGCTTGATCTAACTTGGAACAGTGAGGGGTTGGAAGAATATGGGCATCACTTGCTCGTGCTGAGTCATGAATCACAACTGTTGGCAGTTCATGAAAACGGCCGCACATTGTTCAACAGACTGGATCCTTTAGCTTACGAACAAAGCGAAGAGGTCAGTGATTTTCGACTTAGCGCACCTATGCCCGGAAACGTGATCCGTGTGCTCGTTAAGGCCGGAGACGAAGTAAGTTCCGGGCAACCGTTATTAGTGATGGAAGCTATGAAAATGGAACACACTATTGTTTCTCCTGCAGATGGAATTGTGGAAGAAATCCTTTTTCAACCAGGAGACCTTGTGCAGAATGATGAAAAGCTGGTCGAATTTTCCCTGCTTGAAGAATAATTATCAGAAAAGAAAATATTCATGCGCAAAGTTTACAGTTCTCAGGATGTAAATCTGGTCCATTTTGCGAGGAGTGTTCTCGTTGCAAATAAAATCGACAGTGTGATTTTGAGAGAACAATTGACCGGCGCAGTAGGCGGATTAGCTCCTCTGGATACATGGCCGGAACTTTGGGTTCATGATGCTGATGAGTTGGAGCAGGCACGCCAGTTAATAACTGCCGCAATGAAAAAGAGCGAACCTCAGCATACATCCTGGATATGTCCCGGTTGCGGGGAAAAGATTGAGCCTCAGTTTACTCAATGCTGGCAGTGTGATACAGAACAGATGAAGATTGAAATCTGATAAAGATAAATATATAAACTTCATTTCAAGATGATCCCGCATTGAGGATCAACTGTTGCATAGTTAATAAATAGGGTCAGAGTAATGTTAATACACACATAATTGATATTCCGTAAAAGTCACAGCATCGAGAAATGGCAAGACTGCAAAGAGCCGCACCGGTCGGTGTACCTGTACATATACTATTGAGAGCTAACAACCGTCAGCAATGTTTTAAGGCATCCAGTGATTATGCGGCGTTTTTGTGGTGGTTGAGAGAATATTCTGAAAAATATCAAGTTGATGTACATGCCTGGACTTTGCTTGAAGATCATCTTCATTTGTTATCAACACCAAATACAGCAGGCGGCTTGAGCCGGATGGTTCAAGCTTTAGGCCGACAATATGTACGTTTCTTTAATCAGCAGAATCAACGTTCAGGAACTCTCTGGGAAGGACGTTACAGATCGTGTTTGGTTCAGCCGGGGCATTATTTGCTGGAAGTATGCCGCTACATTGAACTGAATCCGGTACGGCTGTCATTGGTCAGTCATGCAGATGATTATAAGTGGACTAGTTTTCAAATTAACGCCAAAGGCAAACCTTCCGCACTTTGTAAACCACATGCGGAGTATTTGAAACTAGGTGAAACTAAAGCAGAGTGTTCAGAAAAATATCAGACATTTTGTGAACAAAGTACAAATGAAGAGTTACTTAAAGAAATTAGAGACAGTACAAATAAAGGACTAGCTATTGGAGACGACAGTTTTAAAATGGAAGTTGAAAAAATGACTGGACGCAGGGTCAGACCGCTTAAAAGCGGAAGACCGTTTGGCTGGAGGAAAGAAAAACATATATAATCTTTTGCAGATCGTCTTCTGTAGGGACATATTATCATACAGCAGAAACTGTCGAAGATAGTAATTAAAGTAATTAACAGAAATTATGGTGCATGTACTGAAAATAAAACTTGAGGATCTAGGTGATCCCATTAAAGTAACGTGGCATACTTCCTGTCAGGCAAAAAGGGAAATGGAAATTGGGGATACGCCGAAGCAGTTGTTGGGTCAGTTAAAAAATGTTGAATTGCTCGAACTTGAACGAGAAGATGAATGCTGTGGATTTGGAGGAACATTTGCGATTAAAGAACAGCACATTTTCGCAGCCATGGTTAAAGACAAGCTTGATGATATTTCTAAAACAGCGACAAATCGCCATTTAGGCGGTGAATGTGGCTGTCTGCTGAAAATTTCCGGTGCAATGAAACATTTCGGAAATACATCAGTTCAATAGCATATTGCGGAATTTATTTGGGAACGTAGCACTAACAAAAAAAATAAAATAAAAGAATAATATGAGTACAGAACATATGAGTTTAGCTCAAGTTGAAAGTCTGGCAACAGAAGCATTGGTAGGAGCGGGAACCAGTCCGGAATCCGCAAAGTCAGTTGGCAAAGCTGCACAGGCGGCTGAACGTGACGGTATCCGCAGTCACGGACTGCTCTACGTTCCAATATACTGTGAACATGTTAAGTGCGGGAAAGTCGACGGAGTTGCAGTTCCTGAAGTAACCAGACCACGTTTGTCGGCTATTCAAGTGGACGCAAAAACAGGTTTTGCGCATCCTGCGATAGATGCGGGGTTTAATGAATTGATTCCTCTTGTTAAATCAAACGGTTGTGCCGGACTCACAATAAGAAATTCATACAACTGTGGTGTACTGGGTTATCATGTGGAACGTCTTGCAGAAGCAGGACTAGTTGGAATAGGCTTTACGAATTCACCGGCTTCGATAGCGCCTGTTGGAGGTAAAAAACCTGTTATTGGTACAAATCCTTTTGCTCTTGCTGTTCCAAATTCTGAGGGTGGTGCAGCTTTTGTGCTTGACCAGAGCGCAAGTGTGGTTGCCAAGAGCGAAATTATGATGCGTGCACGGGAAGGGAGTTCCATTCCTGAAGGCTGGGCGCTTGATGTTGAAGGTCAAAGCACGACAGATGCAGAGATTGCACTCAAGGGAAGTATGGCTCCGAGCGGCGGCTACAAAGGTTTCGGTACAGGTTTGCTGGTTGAAATTATGGCTGCGGCGCTCAGTGGCGCAGTGCTTGGGCTTCAGGCAAGCCCATTTTCAGGCACTGCCGGGGGACCACCGAGGACAGGACAGTGTTTCATCGCATTTGATCCTGATGCATACTCCGGTGCTGAATTTTATGAACGTATCTCTACACTCGCAGATGCGATCCAGAGTCAGGATGGTGCGCGTTTGCCCGGCGAACGACGGAGAAAAAATCGACAGCGCATAGAGCTTGAAGGTGTTGAAGTTGCTCAATCACTGCTTGAAAAAATTCGTTCATTTTGTACCTGAAAAACAGAAACAATTTAAAGGCTCACCGTAAATTTTTCTTTTCCTCCCTTCACTCTCTATCTTCTGAAGATTCTGGCAAAGCGCCTTTTTCATTCTTCTCAGTTTATACGTAATTTTTCGGATAAGAATTTTTTATAATTTGATGTAGGCTTCATTTAGGTTTTTTTTCAGTTTTAATGAAGAAAAAACTTTTGAAGAGAAAAAGTGCTGATGGAACGCAGACCTTTTCATGAACATCTTGCTTCATAAAATTTAGCTGACGTGAACCACGGCAATTAACTGAAATGTAGGGATTTCAACTTAATCGGGGGAGAATGGATTTAAGTACAACATATTTAGGAATTAAACTGCGCACACCGATTATTCCGGCATCATCACCTTTGGCGGAGGAAATCGATAATATTAGTATGATGGAGGATGCGGGTGCGGCCGCGGTTATTTTACCTTCTTTGTTTGAAGAACAGTTACTATCTGAAAGTAATTCCCTGCATCATCACTTGTCGTATGGTACAGATTTATTACCGGAGTCACTGTCATATTTACCAGATCCGGCAGATATACATTTGCGTCCGGAAGAGTATTTGAGGTTGATTCAGCAAGCGAAAGTTACGGTGGATATTCCTGTAATTGCCAGCCTGAATGGTGATACAGACGGCGGATGGGTGAATTACGCACGACAAATTGAAAATGCCGGTGCAGACGCTCTGGAACTGAATATCTATGCAATTCAAACTAATGTGAATCTAAGCGGTGAGGAAGTTGAAGCTGAATATTTGAATATAGTTAAAAGTGTACGCTCCTGTACAAGCTTGCCCCTGGCAGTGAAATTGACTCCGTTCTTTACTAATCTGAGTAATATGGCAAAGCGGATCGTTGAGGCTGGTGCTGATGCTCTTGTTCTTTTTAACCGTTTCCAGCAGCCGGATATTGATTTGAAAAACCTCTCGCTGTATCCCCATTATCTTCCCAGCAGACCTTTTGAAAATCGGCTGCCGCTGACTTGGATTGGTATACTCTATAAAAAACTGGATGTCGATTTTGCGGCGGTGGGTGGATTAGAAACGGCTGAAGATGTGCTTAAAATGCTGATGGTGGGTGCAAACGTGACCATGATGGCCTCTGCCATCTATAAAAACGGAATTCACCATATCCGCACAGTAGAGCAGGATTTGGCAAGATGGATGGAGGAAAATGAATACTCATCAATAGATCAGATGCAGGGCAGTATGAGCCAACTCAACTGTGAAGATCCAAGCGCTTTTGAACGTACCCAATATATCCGGACCGCTACCACGCGTTTACCTGTCCGGCCTTGAGGATAATGCAATCAACAAAGACGCGAAAAGTTTCACATTGCAGGAGATTATTTCAAAGTCTATTCTCTGCATTCAAGCCGTGCACGTGTATACGGACCAAAATCTTCTTCCTCCAAAACCTTAAAATCACCGTGGCAGTGCCTTACTGCTCGTTCCTTTAACTGCTCACTAACTCCTTTTTTATAAAAGACATACTGTGCTTCAGACGCACAGCCGAAGAGTGTCAGCAGGAAAAGCAGTGTAGAAGAGAAGAGAAAAAATTTCAGCATTTTCCGCTCAAGAGTTATTCGTCGTTTTCCTGCACAATTCCATGAACAGACAGACACTGCGCCACTCCACTACTTTTCCGGCAACTTCATTCCGGAAAGTTTCCTCCAGATTATTCAACTGATCGGCGGAAAAATTTGCAGATAAAAGTTGTCCGTAACTGGAATGAGGACTTACGGACTGAACGGCAAACCACTGTTCGATTTGCGTAGTCCGAATCATGCTTGGTGTGAGGAACTCTTTAACCTGCCAGCGCTTGACGTTCCAGTCAGCGGATTCCAGTTCTTCACGCAGAGTGTCTGGCGCCCAGTTACTGCGTGCGTTTTCTGTTGCGTGATAAATTTCTTCTTCTGCGGCTTTAAGCAATTTTAGAAATTTTGCTTCCAATATTTCTGGCGGAATTAATTCTGAAAGACGTTGTCCTAGTGCAGGTACTGTTTCCGCAAGAACAAAGATCCCTTCCGCTGCAATCCACGGTTTCAAAGTTTCTAGGAATGCTGTTTTGTCTTGGTGTTTCTGCAGGACGTTTCGTCCAACTATCCGCTCAAAACCTAAAGCAGGAATTTTAAATGCTTCAGGATTGCCGGAGCTGTCCTGTGCGATATTAGGCTTAATTCCGGAAGATGGATTATTGAACATTGCACTGAGTGTTTGTTTTTCTTGAGAAGTGTCTACCAGCGCGTAAAGTGTTTCTTCAGGAATATGTCGTAGAAATTCACCGAGCAGTAAACCGTCTCCCGCATTGAGTACTAGCGCCAGAGTATTTCGCGAGAGCTTGCTCCATTTCAGTAAATTGTCACGTACTTCGTTGAGCAATTCTCCAGAACTGCCCATCGTTCGAGCTTCCCAGTAATTTGAGCTTCCGGATTGTTCAGCTGAAGTTTCGGATAAAAAGGCAGCCAGTTGCGCTTCACGATGTCTTGCTACATTATCCTGGATGGCTGCTTCATAACCTTGATCCGAGGGCTGATAAAAAATCCGCCCCTGTAAAACATCCGGAAGATATTGTTGAGCTACCCAGTGATCGCGGTATGCGTGTGGATAAAGATAACCTTCTCCGTGTCCAAAGGCCTTTCCGTCTCGGTTTGCGTCTTTGAGCGTGTCCGGAACCTCGTCAGCCTGTTCCTTTCGGACCACCGAAATTGCGTCAAAAAATGCAAATCCGGAATTGCTCTTTGGCGCAGTACTTAAATACAAACAGGCTTGTGCAAGATGATAACGACCCTCCGGCATACCTACATAATCAAATGCCTGTGCCGCGGAGCTAACCACACCTAAAGCATGCGGATCTGCCATGCCTACATCTTCACCGGCAAAAATCAGCATTCTCCGGATAATGAATTTCGGGTCTTCACCTGCCTCTATCATTTTCGCCATCCAGAAAAGTGCTGCATCCGGATCAGATCCACGCATCGATTTAATAAAAGCGGAAATTGTGTCAAAATGCGCGTCTCCGTCTTTGTCATAAAGTACTGCCCGCTGTTGAATTGATTCTTCCGCAACTTCCAAAGTGATGTTTATAACTTCTTCAGCGTCAGCTTCACTTGTTAACACCGCGAGTTCGAGTGCGTTCAAGGCCGCCCGGGCATCACCGCCAGCCACATTTGCGAGGTGCAGACTTGCCCTGTCTTCGATGACTACTTTTTTGTCACCAAATCCACGTTCCGGATCTGCCAGTGCCTGCTTGATAATTTCCTCAACTTCAGCTGAATCCAGTGATTGCAGTTGAAAAATTCTGGAGCGGCTGACAAGTGCTTTGTTGACTTCAAAATACGGATTTTCCGTAGTCGCGCCGATTAAGATTACAGTGCCGTTTTCAACATGCGGCAGGAGCGCATCCTGCTGTGCTTTGTTAAAACGGTGTACTTCATCCACAAACAAAACAGCACGACGTTGTTGCTCGGTACGCACCTTTTTGGCGGTTTCAATACACTTGCGGATATCAGCGATTCCGGACAAAACCGCGTTGATGGAAAGGAATTCAGCTTGAGTTGTGTTGGCAATTATGCGGGCAAGTGTAGTTTTCCCGGTTCCCGGAGGGCCATAAAAAATCAGGCTCGACAATTGATCGGCTTGAATGGCACGTCGCAAAAGACGTCCCGGCGCCAAAATGTGACTTTGACCGACAAACTCTTCAATCGTTCTCGGACGCATACGGTCCGCTAACGGAGCTTCTTTGCGGATTTGCTTTTCGTGTGTGTGTTCAAATAAATTCAATTAGAAGCCTGTCTCTTTTAGAAATGAATGGAACTTTTACTAATGAGTTTATATAGTGTAGTGTACATCTCAAGCTGCCATTCAAAAGCTACTATTCTGTCAAAATTTTCTGTATTCGTATACTGTTAAAATATGCCTTCCAATTCTGCAACCCAAGCACGAATTCAAGAACTAAGCGCCTTGATTCATCAGCACAATTATTCGTACTATTGCGGAGACAGTGCAGATGATCAAGGTAAAAGCTGTAAAGATGAAACTTATGATGCGCTGGTTTTAGAACTGAAAGAACTGGAAAATCAGTGTCCTGAGATGAAAACCGAAGACTCTCCTACCCGAAAGATCAAAGGAGAACCGCACTCCAGCTTTCCAAGCAGGAAACATCTTGTGCCGATGCTTAGTTTGGGAAATGTCTATTCACTGGACGAACTTAAAAGTTGGGACACAACTGTAAAAAAACTGCTTGGAGGACAAAGTCCGGAATACGTTTGTGAGTTGAAAATTGACGGAGTGGCCGTTTCCGCAATTTACAGGAACGGTGTTTTGAGCGCCGGAGTTACCCGCGGTGACGGCAGTGAAGGTGAGGAAATTACACCAAATATAAAAACAATCAGCTGTCTACCTTTGACACTGAAAGATGAACGTGATTTGGAAGTACGCGGTGAGGTTTATCTGCCTCGTAAAAACTTTGATGCGCTGAATCAACAACGCCTGAATTCCGCAGATCCGCTTTTCAAAAATCCTAGAAATGCCGCCGCTGGTTCACTACGATTACTGGACAGCACAGAAACCAGTCGTCGTCAGTTAGCAGTCTTTATCTACACGATTGCCGAAGGTATACCTCATGAAATGCATGCCGGCAATTTGGATTTTCTGCGTCAACATGAATTTCCGCTAAATCCGGAAACAAAATTAGTTTCTTCAATCGAGGATGTGCTGGAATTCTGTCGGTACTGGGAAGAACACAAGGAGGAACTGCCTTATGACATTGACGGAATTGTACTCAAAGTTAACTCATTAAAACAGCAAAAGAAGCTGGGTTTCACCGCAAAATCACCACGTTGGGCAACAGCGTTTAAATTTACTGCAGAACAGGCCGCGACAGTGCTGAGAAGCATTGAAGTTGGTGTGGGACGCACAGGTATTTTAACACCGGTTGCGATACTCGATCCGGTTGAATTGAATGGAACCACGGTTTCTCGCGCTACTCTTCACAACTATGATCAGGTTGAGCGTTTCAATCTGCATCTGGGCGACCATGTAACGCTGGAAAAAGGCGGTGAAATAATCCCAAAAATTGTCGCAGTTGATCCTACATTACGTTCCGCCGAAGCCCAAAAAATAGAACCACCGTCAGCTTGTCCCGTGTGCGGATCATTGGCCCTTCGCCCGGAAGGCGAGGTGGAATGGCGTTGTCCAAATCTGGAATGTCCAGCACAGCAAAAGGAGCAGATTTTACACTTTGTTTCACGCAGGGCAATGGATATTGACACAATTGGACCGGCTTTGATTGAACAACTGCTGACAAAAAAACTGCTGAAAAGTGCCGCGGATCTGTATTTGCTGCGACACGAAGACTTGTCTGGGCTGGAACGTATGGGTGATAAATCCGCGGAAAATGTCCTTTCCGGAATCGAAAAATCAAAAAAATGCGAGCTAGGCCAATTCGTTCATGCTCTCGGTATTGCTAATGTTGGCGAAAAAACAGCTCGCATCTTAGCCCTGCATTTTGGTACGCTGGAGATGTTGATGTCAGCTACCCCGGAAGAACTGGAGAAGATTGAGGAAATTGGACCTGTGATTGCGCAAAGTATTTTTGACTTTTTCCAGCATGAAGAACAGCGTCAACTAATTGCAGATTTTCTCGAACGCGGAGTTGATCCTGCAGAAGAAAAAATTCTGGAGATTATCGACTCTCCATTCAGCGGAAAAATCGTTGTGCTGACTGGAACCCTTTCCGAGCCGAGGGATGTCTGGAAAAAACGTCTGATTCTGGCTGGAGCAAACGTTACCGGCAGCGTTTCCAAAAATACCGACTTAGTACTTGCCGGAGAAAACGCGGGATCAAAACTCGACAAGGCGGAAAAGCTGGAAGTCTCTGTCATTGACGAGGCAACTGCTCTTGAATTGTTTGAACAAATTAGTGTAAGTTCTAATGGCTAAAACCAGCTAAAACAAAACAACTGCTGAAGCTAAAGCAAACTTAAAACATATTAAATAAAAATACCAATGAAAGGTGTAATATTAGCCGCTGGATACGCGACCCGTTTTTTACCTGCATCAAAAACAATTCCCAAAGAAATGTTTCCGCTGATTGACCGTCCGGCCATTGATTTCATTGTCCAGGAAATGGTTGATTCAGGGATACAGGACATTCTGCTGGTTTCGTCACGTAGGAAAAAAGTGATGGAGGATTATTTTGACCGTGAGGTAGAATTGACTTCCGCATTTTCGCGGTCCAATGAATTTGAAAAACTGGAAGTAATCAAACCGATTGAGGCCAATATTTTTACGCTGCGTCAGCAGCACATGATGGGCACCGGAAACGCGTTGATGCTGGTGGAACCGTTTGTGGATAAGGAACCGTTTGTGGTGGCCTATCCGGATGATATTGTATTAGGTGAAAAACCTCTCTCAAAACAACTGATTGAAACCTGGGAAAAAACCGGCAACACTGTTTTGAGTGTGCAGGAATTGGAGGAAGATCAATTATGGCGTTACGGTGTGATTGATCCGGATGGTGATGGTAATATTATGAATGTTAAAAAAATGGTGGAGAAACCAAAACACGGTACCGCGCCCAGCCGCTTTGTTTCTTTCGGACGTTATCTCTACACACCTGAACTTTTTGACGCGTTGCGAACTAGCGACAAAAGTCACTCCTCAAAAAGTGAATTCACTCAAACGGAAGCCATCAACCATATGGCGGCTCTGGGGAAAGTTTCAGCGGTCAAATTTGAGGGCACACGTTATGATTTGGGTGATCCGCTGGGGTTCCTGACTTCCGCAATGCAAATAGGTTTGCAACGCTCGGAATTCAAAGATACTTTGCTGGATGAAATGCGGAGACTGCTTGAACTGCATGACAATCCGAGCGATGGAAATAGCGCTTAAATTCATTTTCCTGCTGATCCTGTATCCTGCTTTTTTCTCTCCTGTTTCAGCTGAAGAACAGTGCCTTAGTTGTCATACCGAAAATAGCAGGCTGTCAAGGTTTCATGAACCTGCAGAAATAGGCTGCACAACCTGTCATGCCGGTAAGGCAAGTGCTAATACAAAGGAAAATGCTCATCAAAATCTGGAAGTATTTCCGGGTAGGATGCAAACAGTTGAACAATCATGTGGGCAATCCGGTTGCCATGTAGAGCTGATTCCGCTTGTTCAGAATTCCCGGATGAACACTCTGGACGGTATGCTTTCCGGAACGCGTAGGTTGTTTGGTGAAAAACCGGAAAAGCAAAGCCATCCTGATTTAAACCAGTGTTTAAGTGAAAAAGGAGCAGACTCATAATTTACGTAAACTCTGCGTTTCCTGCCATTTAGGTTCCGAAAGAAAAAATCATCAGCAAAATTTGCAGGACCGCGGAGGCGGCTGTGCTGCCTGTCATTTGTAGACTCATCCGGATTCACCACATCCCGCTCTTTCCGTACGTGTTGACAATGATCGTTGTTTTGGCTGCCATATCCGTTCAGGACATATCATTGAATTACGTAGGATTGGCGGAAACTGAAAAATAATAATGTGTAAAAGAGTAACAAATATTTTTAAATCTTATTTATATCAGCAGCATAAACAATCTAATTAAGGATAAAGAATAATGAAAGAAACAGAAATAATTTTAATTCGCCACGGTGAGACTGAGTGGAATTCACAGCAACGTATGCAGGGACATTCCAACAGTGATCTTTCTGAAGTCGGCAGGGGGCAAATTCAGGCGCTCGGTGAATTGATGAAAAATGTGTCCTTTGACCACATTTACTCCAGCGATTCTCTACGCGCCAGGCAAACTGCGGAGGCCGTTACTCAGTATTCAGGACATACGCTGCAGTTTGATCAACGTATACGCGAAAAAAATCTTGGCGTTTTTGAAGGGTTAACTTCGACTGAAGCAAAGGAACGACATCCCGAAATCTATCGTCTTTTCAAAACTGCAGGCGCAAACTATGTGATCGATGAAGGGGAAAGCACACAGCAACTTCTGGAGCGTGCTTTGGAATTCATTGAAGAAATACGTCTTAGACATCCGCAGGAAAGAGTTGTGATGGTAACGCACGGCGGAGTCGTGAGGGTTTTAATGAAACATGCGCTCGGGTTGTCCATCGATGCCCCTACACGTTTTATAATAAAGAACACTGGAATATTCGGTTTAATCTGGAATGAAAATTGGTTGGTTACCCGAATGGGTGGTGTTTCCCATTTGGAAAAATAGAAGGCATACATTTTAATCAACTATGTGCTTATCATACCCTACCGTTTAATTGTAAAGTCTTTACTCTTCAACCTTCAACATATTAGCAGGAATCTTGAAAATTCTTAAAATACTTAGTGGAACAAATCAGGAACACTTGTTGTGGGAAAGCAAAGTTTCCGGATTAACAGTTCAGGTTTGGGAAAAGGATGATCGCCGAGAATTACGTTTTGGCAACCATATCATGCAGAGCGTTATTTCAAAAAATCGCCCGGATCAGTTGGTATTACCCTATTCGCGTTTCATGTTGCTGGGATTGCTTTTCTGTCCGGAACCTAAATCAGTTCTGCATATAGGCCTTGGAGGTGGCAGCATTGTCCGCTGGATGCATCGTGAGTTTCCTGAACTTCAGCAAACTGTCATCGAAATCAATTCCGCAGTTATCGAGGCGGCACACAGTTATTTTGAACTTCCGCAGGACGAACGTTTGCGTGTGTTGTGCGCGGATGCAGCGGAGATGATTCCGACTCTGACAGATAAATTTGATCTTATCATTCTGGACGCTTTCGGAGACTACGGTCCTCCGGAAGAGCTTACGCGGATAGAGTTCTTACACAAACTGCGGGATTGTCTGCATTATGACAGCTGGCTTGTGGGAAATCTGTGGACAGTGACCGGAGATTTTGAGGAAAGACGGGAGCAGTGGAAATTAACTTTTAACCAGTTACTTGAGGCCCGTGCTAATCGGAAAGGTAATGTGATACTTTACGGCAGTCAGCTTTCACAACTTCCAGAAAAAAAGCAATTTGAGGCAACTGCAAAAATTTTACAAAAACGTCACCAGCTGGATTTCCGTAAAATGCTGCGTGAATTAAAAAAGGTATTTTAAAAAGTGAATAATTGAAAAGAGTGATATTAATTGACTGTAGATGTAAAAGAATATTTGAAGGAATGGGTCTTTTTCTGGATTTTATGAACTGTAGATGTGTTTGTAAAGTTTATAACTCCTGTAAACTCTTTTGACGTAATTTCGGGTTTCTGAGAATGGAATTTGTTCAACAAAGGCATCGATGGATTTTCTAGGCCAGCGCTTGATCCATTTGAGCATGTTGTGGGGTCCTGCGTTATAACTTCCTGCAGTATAAATTAATTCGGATTTGAATCTGTCTGCAAGACTTCCCAGATAAAGTGTACCAAGACGCGTATTCAGTTCCGGATTAAAAATTTCGGATTTTTCCTTGAGTTTAATTTTCTTTTTCCGGGCTACGAATTTTGCAGTTGCAGGCATGAGTTGCATTAAACCCATAGCTTTGCTTGAAGACAGTGCCTGTGGATCAAAGTGACTTTCCTCACGCATGATTGCTAGCGCAAAATACGGATCAATTCCGGCCTGATTTGCAAAACTCTTCAACTGGGACCAGTAAGGCCGTGGGTATGCCAGTTCCCAGAGTGGATGTTCACCAACTTCCAGAGTTACAAGGTGTGGCAGGTAATAATTAGCTATCACTCTGAGCACAGAATGATATTCTCCTCTGCGGTGAAGCAGATGGCTCACATGCCAATTGCGTGTACTGTCTTTATAACGACCCAGCCCTGCAAACAATTCTTTGAGTGCCTGCTCCGGTTCCGCAATATCAAAAAGAAATTCGGTTCTCTCCAGCAATTCTTTGGTTTTCGGACTGAGTTTCTCAGTAGGCTTTGCGTAATATTTTGCTTTACGTGTTTTGATTACTGACAAAATACTTTCAGGAATATCTTCTGCAGAAATCAGACGCATACCGTAATAGGTATTAGGCTGTCGAAGAATCAGTTGTTTGAAACTTTTTGTGGCAAGTTCAGGATGCCCGCTTTTTTGTAATAATTTCCCCTGCCAGAACAGCAACTTGGCTTTCATTTCAGAATCATATATTCTTGTCTTGAGTCCTTTTTTAAGGTATCCCAGCGCTTTTTTGCTATTCTTTTGCTGTTGATAAGACCAGGCGAGTTCCCATGCTGACTTTGCGGCCAGGCTGTGTTTAGGAAAATGGCGGAGGAGGCGATCCCACCAAAACTGTGCTTTACGGATTTCTGAATCCAAACGATAACGGGCAGCAAATGTATCAAACAAAACCGGCAGCTGTTTTGCTTTATTATTCAGTTTTTCAAGTTTATAAATAGTACTCCGCCCAGCCGGTATATTTTTACGTTTAATGTAGGAACGTGCCGTCCAGTAGAGCTGAGATTCCTTTCCTAAAGCCCATTTTTTTTCAAGAGTTCCCTGCTGCTGAAGTTTTATGATTCGAGCATAATATTTTTCCTTGAACAGAGCTTTCATATAGGCTTCCCCAAGTTTTTTCACCACCTTTCGGCTTCTTCCCTGCCTCAGTTGCGGAAGGTGTTTAATCAGGTATTTGTTCAAGCCAAGTTTTGACAGACTGCGGACACGGCTGGAGAGCTCTGCCGGGGACATATTTTTAAGTTCATTTGCAGTCAGGTTTCTATGGGAGAGGACAGAAGTTTTTTGATCAAGCGGAAACTGCCAGCCTAAGACTATATATTTGTGCTCAAGCTTTACGCCTTTCAGCTTTGCTCCACGCAGATAAAGTGCGTGTATTTCATAATCGGTGAGAAACCATTTGTGGTTTTTACGGGTGTCATGCAGCAGATGAAAAATTTGGCCGACTTCTTTATCAGTTCTGAATTCACTTTTAATATTTTCACGTAGTGAATCCAGGTAAAAATTTCTTTCCGAAAGTTTCAGCAGTTTCCGGATGCTGACAATTGCTTCACGGTGACGGTTTGCCTTAAGTAAAACGCGGATTTTTTGAAAAGTCCATGCATCACTCACTACTGATTGCGGAGTTTGTTTGAGACTCTTCAGCGCTGCTTCAAAATTCCCAAGTTGCAGATGACATTTAGCATTCAAAATACGTGAACGACTCCATAAACCGTTGTTAGTCCACGACTTTGGTTTTACTAAAGGTTTCAACTGGCGGATTAGTACCTTGCAGTCACCACTTTCGTAAAAATGAATGAAAGGTTTCCAGGATGATCTTTTATGAGCAGAGACAGAATTTAAGGGTAACAGCAGGGCAAAAACAAAACAGAGCATTCCAGCAAACTTGAAAGGCTTACTGAAATATTTGCTGCTTTCAAAATTGGGGAATCCCTTTAATTGCTTGAAACTCTGAAACATATCTTAATCAGTTGGTATAGTTGGTGCTTGTTAATGCTCGACAAAGTCAATACTGCTCTCAGCAAGTTAAAAAAGCAAGAGCAAATATCTTGCCTGAATGTGCCAATAGTTTTGATTTATGCAAAAAAACAAATTAATAGTGAAGTAAAGCAAATGGAGGATGAGTTTTCGGTAAAACAAAAAAAAGGAGATCCGGATGAATCTACACAGACGGTAGTGCTTCAACCCTTGATCTTGAAGCAAACTTCTCATAACACCAAAGGTACTCAGGCGCGGCCTTATGAATTTGGTGCAGAAACTTATGATGTTTACAGCAATCTCAAAAATCCGTTTATGGTCGGAATACTTGCTGCTGACGCAGATCGAATACAATTAGATCCTATCAATACTCAAAACCTTTTTCAACAAATTGAAAAAGACTCGACCTATACACTAGAGTATCCGCTTAATATTTCTGCACATCGTAAACGTAAGTTATCCTCTACTCAAGAGCTTTCTTCAACAGGAGGAAATAAAACTGCAACAGTTGGAGAAGAAAAGCTTAAAATTGCTTCTATGGAATATCTACCACGTGAAAAACTAAAAGAAGATAAACGAAAACTCGAGGTATATATTCAAAGTTTTTTCAGTCATTTTCTGAAACGTCTTGGAGAAGAACCTGGCGGGTTGCCTGTGATCATCAATGAACTAGTGCCTTTTTTTGTTGAACATCAAATACGAATACGATTTTATGAAGCATTCCGTCAGATACACGCGGTGGAGGATTTGATCACCACCCTAGAAAAGATCAGCAGTGATAATGAATTGGAAAATTTTGAGCTTTTCTGCAGCGCTATTTTTGTCTTTTACTGTTCCCAGAGTAATGGTTAGTTTGAAGCAATAATTCGGAATTTCCATTCTTCAACCTCAAATCCGTATTTTTAATGAGGCCTTCCTTCGTTGAAGTTGAGTTAAACAATTTAAGACATAATCTGGAGCTGATCCGCAATCATACGGAGAATAGGCCCGTGATGGCAGTTGTCAAGTCAAACGCCTATGGGCATGGCTTGTTGAAGGTGGCACAGTTCTATGAAAAACTTGGTGTGAACTGTCTTGGTGTGGCTTTACTGGAAGAAGGTATTCGCTTACGCGAGTCCGGAATAAGCTTGCCGATCGTTGTTTTTGGAGGGGTGCTGCCCGGGCAGATAGCGGAATACCTGGAATGGAATTTAGAATTTTTAGTCTCATCACCTGAAGTTTTGCGAATTACCGAAACAATCTGCAAATCAGGCTCACAGCGGGCGACAGTACATCTTAAGCTGGACAGCGGAATGGGACGTGTAGGAATCAATACCGAAGATTCCGCAAGTTTTATTGAAGAAGCAGTGCGCGCGGAACACATCACTGTGAAAGGTGTTTGTTCACATTTGGCTTGCGCTGATGATCCTGAAAATCCTTTGACCTTGAAACAGGTTGAGCGGTTTTTAGCAGCAGTTTCAGTTTTTGAACGTCTTGGCGTAGAGATGCCTCTGAGGCATCTTGCAAACTCCGGAGGTGTGCTTTATTTTCCACAAACACATCTTGATTTGATACGACCAGGAATTTTGCTCTATGGAGTATATCCTGATGTGTCCAGCCCGCATGTTCTGGATGTGCGCCCAGCTCTACAGTTGAAATCCAAGGTTTCTTTTTATAAATCTATTCCGGCTGGATATTCAGTAAGTTACGGGTCAACCTGGACTTCAGAAAGAGCCTCGAATATTTCCACAGTTCCGCTGGGTTACGGTGACGGTTATCGGAGGCAACTTTCAAATTGCGGAGAGGTGCTGATAAATGGAAAACGCAGGTCAATTGCAGGCAGGGTCTGTATGGATCAGTTTATGGTTAACTGTGAAAATGAAGCAATTAAAATTGACGATGAAGTTGTGTTGATCGGTCAACATAAAGACCAGAGTATCACGGTTGAAGAAATATCTGCTTTGGCGGATACCATCCCCTACGAAATATTAACCAACCTGAATGAACGCCTTCCCCGAATTTATACCAACGAGTAACAGTATTAACTTGCTTTTTGTAGATAAACCCGCTAATTTTACTTTTCTTTTCTACATGGCGTAGAAAAATTTTATTTAAGAATGCACAGATACAATTTAAAAGTCTGTGAGAATTTTTTTAAAAGTTGCAGGGTTTACAAAAAAGGAGGGTTAGTAATGAATGCTAATTTTATAGCAACGGTTTTTGCGATATTAAATATTTTGTGGGTCTTGCCGATAGGTTATTTTACTGTAATGGACATTTTACGTAAATGATGTGACAGTTCGAGTTTAATCCTTTTTTCCCAGACACTCTATGCGCACAGTGTCATCCTCATAAGCAAGCACTTTGTACTTTCTTCCGCATCGCTCAAAAGCATGAACCTTTAGTTCTTCAGGATTTCGAGCTTTTACATAAAAAGAGGAATTTTTTGTAGTTTCACAGGCACCGCCTAGCCATATGGCAGGCAAAATCATCAAAATCCATTTATTTTTCATCAAGAATTTTCCCTCTGATTCGGTTTTATGGTGCCCATCTGTTCTGCCGGGTTAAATCAAACGCAAGCTTGTCCCAGGCCAGTAAGCGTGCCTCTAATTCGTCATAGTAAGAGTCCGGCACATGATCAACTAGTTTTCCGTACTCCATACGGGGCACCAAAGAGTGTTTGAGATAAGCATGTTCGCTGATGATTCCAAGCAGTGAACCTTCACGTACAAGTGCTTCAGATTCCTGTTTCCTCAAAAGACTTGCCCCAAGTGCGGTGTATTGTGTGTCCAAACCCATGAAATCTACTCATTTTCAACAGTACATGCGGTTTAGTTTTAAGTTGTTCTTAATTGTTAATGTTGATAAAATTACGCTGCGAATGACTGTCAACTTAGAGCCTTGAAGTGCAAAACTCAAGAATAAAGACATGTTGAGTATTTGCGGCTTTTGTTTTTTTAGCTGAACCTCTCAATTATTTAGCCTGCGCAGATTTTGATTTTCAAACAAAACATGATAAGAAAAAACTCAAAGCTATTTATTCGTAATATCATACCGTTGTTGAGTGTTTTGCTACTTGTTCTGCTATTATCTGCCTGCAATAATATTGATAAAGCGGGGCCTGCCACTGCAATTGTCAGTATTAAGTTAAATCACAGTCAGTTATCCTCGAGAATGGCCGGAGTCAGTACAAGATTTACTGCTGGTGCGGAGTTCGATGAAACATAACTGAATGAACAGTAAATTGCTGAAACTGAAATAGAAGAACCTTAGTAACCGAAGATGACGTTGAAGATGTGATCGAAGATGTTGAAGAAACGGTTGAAGATGCAGAAGAAACAGCAGCAGAAACTGAAACAGTAATCGAGATAAAAATTTCACGTTGTGGTGACGTTAACGTCATTTGTCCATAAGTGGAACGGTTACATTATTTTTACAGAGGAATTGCCTTTTTACAGAATTATCTGAAGGTAAATTATAATGACCGAAATTACTAAAGAATTTAATTGACTGAGCTCCATAATCCGGTTAAACTTAGGGTTTAACTTTTTTCAAACAAACCATCCACTAGATGGAAAATAACGACATGTCAGAAAATCAATTAGCAGCGAGTATTCGTAGCAACAAAGGAAAATCAGCCAATCAAAAATTGCGGCAATCGGGTAATATCCCAGCAGTTCTTTACGGGCCTAGGGGGAATATATTGCTGGAGATGGAAGAAGAATCTACCCGTCATCTTCTCGAAAAAATGACCGGTATGCACGAACTGGTGCCAATCAAAGTCACGGATTCTGCCAGCGGAGATAGTTGGACAGCACAGGTTGTACTCAGGGAAGTGCAGAAGCACCCATATAAACATTCCCTTAAACATCTTGATTTTTGGGAACTTCCTGCAGCAAAGGAGCAGATTGTACGTATACCAATAGAGGTAACAGGTGAATCACCCGGTGTTATAGGCGGTGGTGTTCTGCAGATGGTAGTCAGGGAGATCCCTGTTTATTGTCTACCTGCAGATATACCAGCCTGCATTGAATTAGACTCTTCTAAATTGGAATTAGGTGATTCAATTAGAATTCTGGATATTGAGTTGCCTGCAAAAGTTTCTCATAGTACTGAGGAAAATTATGCAGTCATTTCAATTGTTGGACGTGCAAAAGAAGAAGAAGAAGAAGTAGTAGAAGAAGAAATTAGTGAAGGAGAAGAAGGTGCTGAGGAAACAGCAGCAGATTCTGCAGAAGAAGAGACAGCAAACGAAGAGTAAACGCGAGTAAGTACTGAAACAAGAAAGGGCGGGCATGAAGCTTGTGGCCGGCTTGGGAAATCCGGGCAAAGAGTATGAAGGAACGCCTCACAATGTTGGTTTTCAGGCAGTTGATATATTCCTGGAGCAGTTGGGTCTCAGCGGATTTCAGCAGAAGTTTCAAAGCCAGTTCCTGCGGTCTTCATTAAAAGGAGAAGCTTGTATTTTTCTCAAGCCTCAGACTTACATGAACAAAAGTGGTCATGCGGTTGCTGAATGCGCTAATTTTTACAAAATTCCTGTTGAGAATATAGTAGTTATTTCTGATGATCTTGACTTGCCGCCAGGTAAAGCACGATTTCGTGATGGAGGTGGGCACGGCGGACACAACGGTTTGCGCTCCATTATAGACTCATTAGGGAACACGCAGTTCCGCAGGGTCAGGATAGGCATAGGCAGGCCTTCCGGAAAACGGGACGTTGTTGGACATGTTTTGGGTCGTTGGTCCAAAGCTGAAGAAAAATTGGCTTTGAGTGCGATTGATCTCATGCTGACGGGGTTGATCAGCTTTTTGGAAACTTCAAAATTTGAGAACACTTCTTTTTCTGCTTCGGAACTGGCTTGAGTATATTCAGAAAAATTAATCAAAACGAGTAAAGTTTCCGGAAGAGAATGGCTTTAGAAGTTGGAATTGTTGGTTTGCCGAATATAGGGAAGTCCACCCTGTTTAGTGCGTTAACCAAGGTACAGGCAGAAGCGGCGAACTATCCTTTTTGTACGATTGATCCGAATATTGGCATAGTTAAACTGCGAGATCCCCGGATGAACCGTTTGACTGAATTGGTAACTCCGGACAGTATTGTACCAGCGACTCTTCAGGTGGTTGATATCGCGGGACTAGTCAAAGGCGCCAGTCAGGGTGAGGGCTTGGGGAATAAATTTTTAAGCCATATTCGACAGGTACACGCGGTGGCGCATGTGGTGCGTTGTTTTGAAGATCCAAATGTAGTGCATGTTGATGGAAAGATTGATCCTGTCGGTGACGTAGAAGTTATTCAGACTGAATTGATTTTGTCTGATCTGGAGCAGACAGAACGTAAAATAGAACGGCTTTCACGTCAGATTAAAAGTGACCGTTCTTTGGCGGCACAAATGCCTGTTTTTGAACGTCTGAGGGATTATTTAGGTGAAGGTAAATTTGCACGCAGAATGGAAATCAGCGAAGATGACAAGGCTCTGGTTGCTGAATTAAATCTGCTGACAATGAAACCATATCTATATATTGCAAATATATCTGAAGACGGACTTAAAAATCCGGAAGTTCATCTGCAGCAACTGAATGAGTTAGCAGCGGAAGAAGGTGTGGAAGTTATTCCCATTTGCGCTCAGGTGGAGGCTGAACTGGCGGAAATGGAAGATGAGGAGTCTGAGTTGTTTATGGAAGAGCTCGGAATAGACAGTTCCGGACTTGATCGACTTACGCATTCCGGTTACAGGATGCTCGAACAGATTACCTATTTCACTGCAGGAAAACAGGAAGTACGTGCCTGGGAAATCCGAAAAGGTACTACCGCTCCGGAAGCTGCAGGAAGAATACATACTGATTTTGAGAAAGGCTTTATCCGTGCCGAAGTCTTTCATTTTGATGACATCAACCGCTTAGGTTCTGAGTCATCAGTCAAGGAAGCCGGGAAATGGCGACTTGAAGGCCGGGATTACGTGGTGCAGGATGGTGACATAATGCACTTTCGTTTTAATGTTTAGCATTTGTTTATCAACAAATTGCTGTAAAGCAAAGGAATGTACTTTTGCTTTTTCCTTGTTCACTCAGGTGGACTTATTGACATTTCAATAATCCGAAAGGAAGATAAATGACAGGGTATGAACTCGTTTTCATCACAACCCCGACTCTCAGTGAAGATGACCTGGCTGTTGTGTTGAAAAAATTTAAAAAAGACCTCACCGGATATGGCGGAAAACTCATTCATGAATATGTTTGGGGACGTCGAAGATTAGCTTACGAGATTGCAGGTAATGATTTTGGTGTATATCACGCCTGGTACTTTACAGGTAGTGGAAAAACCGTTGACGAATTACAGCGCCAATTTGGTTACTCCGATGATGTTTTACGTAATCAAATAGTGAAAAAAGATGATCTTGATGCAGAAGCAGCATTTTTACAAAACTTAATACCGCCTAAAGAAGAAACTGCAGAAAAAGAGCCAGTTCAGGAAAAGCCTGCTGAGAATGCAACAGATGTTGCAGAAAAGGTTGAGACAAAAACTGAAGCTGAAACTGAAACTGTGCTTGAACAAAATGAGGCAGAAACTGTAGAAAAAGTTGAAACTGAATCAGAAGATAAAGCAGAAGAACTTACGGATGATGCCGGGAAAGATAAGACTGAAGCAGTTGATGCTTGATGTTCTTTGACTCACATAAAATATTCGGTACTACACAAAACTTTTAGGAAAATTAATTATGTTAAAAAAAAGAAAAAGATCACATTTACGTCGAAAACGTATACCAACAAGTATTTTACTGCGCAGCAAACGCAAAGTCTGTCCTTTTAAAGAAGCTGGAATTGACCGGATTGATTATAAGGATGTTGAGTTGCTCAAAAGTTATGTGACTGAAGGCGGAAAGATTATTCCAAGCCGCATTTCAGGAGTCTGCGCTGCGAATCAGAGGAAGTTAAAAACTGCTATTCGACGTGCTCGCAACTTGGCACTGCTCTCTCCTCAGAAGGGTTATGTGCCTCAACTGGTTAGTGTCGATCGAAGATTTTCAGGACGCACAAATACTAATCGAGCTTAAATCTTGAATTCGTAAAATAAAGTACGAATTACGAAACAGCTACATACAAAATAAGGAAATACCGTGAAGTTAATACTAACTGAAGATGTTCCTAATTTAGGGGCTTTGGGTGACACAATTGAGGTAAAGGCTGGCTATGGTCGAAATTACCTGCTGCCGCAGGGGATGGCACTTCTGGCAACAGGTAAAGCCTCTAAAGAATTACGTCATCGTCTGCAATATCTTGAAAAGCTGCGTGAAGGAAAAATTGCAATTGCCAATGAACAGGTAGAAAAACTCAATGCTCTTAAATTTGAAATCGTGCGTAAAGCCGGTCTTGGAGGCAAATTATTTGGTTCGGTTACAAACCGTGATCTGGTGGAATTGCTCAAAGAAAATGGTTTTGAACTTGAAAGACGTGCGATTCTGCTGAATACACCCATTCGTAATGTAGGCACACATGAATTCTCTGTACGTGTACATACGGAAGTTACTGTAACATTACAAATCAAGGTAATTGGTGACACTGTCGAAGCACCTGCTGTTGAAAAGCCAAAAGAAGATGCTGCTGATGCAACAGTTATAGACTCTGAAGAACTCGAAAAACTCGAAGAACTCGAAGCAAACAAAGATCCCGAGGAAATCGAGTAGGATTAATACTCCATCTCTTAAGGCTAAAGGCTCCGGAAAATATTCCGGCCTTTTGCCTTTTTTTTTTGAGATGATTGTTCTATCCTGCTTCTTGTCTCCTAATCCTTGATTCCCTTCTCCATATCTGGAGTTTCAATGCTGTCTTCCGAAAAAAAAATCCAAAATTCAAAGGTTTCTGGTCGGACATCGAGAACTCGCCAGCAAACTGCTGATCTTGATGAATTGCTGCCTCACGATAAGATGGCAGAGCAGGCTGTGTTGGGAGCAATTATTATCCAGAATTCTGTACTTCTGCAGATTCTGGACATCCTCACTTCAGACGATTTTTTTTCTCCGGCGCATCAACTCATTTTTACCGCCATGCAGGAAATGGTATCGCAGGAACCTCCTGTTCCGATTGATGAACTGACCCTTCTGAGCCGTTTGGAATCAAGACAGCAACTCGAACAAACAGGCGGGGTTGATTATTTGAATGAGTTGTCACAGAAAACACCTGTTGCCGAAAATGCTGAGTTTTACGCACAAATTGTCAGAGAAAAAGGTCAACTCCGTGACATTATCCTCACGGCCCATGAAGTAGCAAAACATGGTCAGGAAGGTTCTGCTGACAATATATCTGATTTCATTGCGTCAGCGACCGAACGTTTACAATCAATTGATGCTCGTACCCGTCTTAAAAGTTATTCTTATCTCAAAGAAATTCTTGCTACTAACTTTGAAGAGTTAGAGAAAATTTCTGAATCACCTGTAAATGTAACCGGAGTTCCAACCGGTTTTACTGAATTGGACGAATTGACACGTGGTTTACAAAAGGGGGATTTAATCATTCTTGCCGGCAGGCCTTCAATGGGAAAAACCGCACTAGCGGTGAATATGGCTCTTTATGCTTCAGGTCATGCTAAAATTCCGTCACTGATCTTCAGCCTTGAAATGCCCAAGGAACACATTGCCATGCGGCTGATATGCAGCGAAGCAAAAGTAAATAACAGAAAATTACTTGTCGGTGACCTCGAACAGGAGGATTGGGACAAACTGATGGAAGGTACCACCAGGATGATGGAAGCTCCGCTGTTGGTAGATGACCGTTCAGGTATTAATCCTAATTACGTCAGACAGGTGATCCGTCAGGCCAAAAAGGAATTTCCTGAACTTGGACTTGTGGTAATTGATTATGTGCAACTAATGCAGGGTAACATGCGGAATCCTTCACGTGAGCAGGAAATATCAGAAATATCACGATCATTGAAAGGAATTGCCAAAGAATTTTCTCTGCCGTTGGTTGTTCTATCTCAGTTGAACCGTGGACTTGAAAGGCGTACTGAAAAACGGCCTATGATGTCTGATTTGCGGGAATCAGGTGCACTGGAACAGGATGCGGATTTGATAGTCTTTATCTACCGGGATGAGGTTTATAATCCTGATACCGAGGACAAGGGCATTGCCGAAATAAGTATTGCAAAACATCGAAACGGTGAAATAGGGATGAAACGTCTTGCTTTTATCGGACAGTATACGAAATTTGCCAATTTAGCTCTTGGTACAGGTAGTTAGGGAATAATTGTTTTTGACATGAGAAGAGCAACTGAAATTCAATTTTTTCAGTACTTTCGAGTTGTTCTGCACCAGCATCATGTTTAGACTGGTTTTCAACATAAAAGTCAGTGACGAAATTAAAATTGAGATATTTGATCTTCAGACACAAGTTAACCTGAAAAATATTTACTGATGCAAAACATAGAAGAATTGCAGGAATATCTTGTCAGTTTAACGAATGGGTCAAATCTGTCAGGTCAAACAGTTGCTGCTGCTCCAGGGGGCTTGCCGACACCGTGTTTTCCGGATGTAATCGAGAATATCTTAAAGGTTGTAACTGAAGGTGAATGGGACGAACTGACTGACCGTGCGCGGAATTACCTGAAGTGGATTTCAGTAAAAGCGGAATCCATTGATGCTCTTGCTCCACGAAAATTACAGACAACTACACGGGGTTTTGAGTTACTGGCTATCGACAGAGATGCAAATAGTTTTGGTGAAATAGTAGATCGTTCACAAGAATTATCAATCCCGTCGGTACTTGTACGTTTTGCTTCATTGATTGCTACTTTTTTGACTGTCCGTCTGTTGAGACAACACATGGAACGTGATCAGGAAAGTATGCCTTCGTTGACATTTTCGCAAAACGTTGACTCATTTTATCTGAATTATCCCCGGACATTAAAGACACTGCTGGAGTTGTTTCCGGAATATCAGGAGATGTTTTATTTTGAAATAAATGAAGAAGTCACCGAAGATTATTTAACAACGATCCGCGAGTTGGCGGAAGATTTGGGAATTCGGCTTGCTCTTGATGATACCAATAAAATGAATGTGAATGTCCATCATCAATTGCTGGACCTTGCAGACTGGATCAAGATTGACTTTCAAGCAACAGCCTACCTGGAAGAACAGTTGTTGGCGGGAGAAGGTGAAAATATTCTTCTACATTTTGAAGAATATGCTCATGGTGCACGATCACCGGTGATTGTGTTTGAAGGACTTCAGGAAACTTCGCCTTTAAAAGCGTTTTTTGAAGAACGCTGGAAACTGATCAATACAGTACTTTACTATCAAAGCAGGGAGCGCTCACCGGTTCCTCCCTGGAACAAATATTTTGGTTTAATTCAGGACTATCATGAAGACAAATATGGTCTCTTTTTTAAAGGCTTGATCAATGAACGCTAAGTATTTTTCAAGTCTTAATTTACGTATGGTTACCCTGTTATTTCTTGTAAGTTCAGGAACATTTTTTACTGCTGCATGTAGTTCTACAGATTTACCGACAGAATCAAGTACCGTACCTTCAAGTGTTTCCGGAACAGTCTTTGAGGTAGTGGTGGAATATGATGCGGGAGAAAATCCGCTTGGCATCACTTTTGGTGATTTTAATGGAGACAACAAACAAGATATCGTTGTGACAAGTCCCAGGAAGCAGGACGGAATATCAACTACTGCAGACGGCAGTATGACCCTCTTTCTTAATAATTCTTCATCTATAAGTAGTTTCCCATATACATCCAGCACTATTACTCCTGCTACCGCGGAGTGGCGGCAGGATGTGATTTCAGCAGATTTCACCGGAGATAACATAACTGACCTGGTGGTCACACAAACTGATCAGGACCAAATTAAATTATTAAGCAACGACGGTAGCGCGACTTTTACTGATAACGGCAGTTTAACTGTAGGTGATGTACCGCTCAAGCTGCTTTCCGGAGACTGGAATAGTGATAATCAAACAGATTTGGCTGTGGTAAATCGTGATAACAGCAGCATTTCTATTCTACAAAACAGCAGTGGAGTATTTGCTATTTCACAGACTTTATCTGTCAGTGCACATCCGATACAGATTGCCAGCGCGGATTGGGATGGAGATAATGATACTGATCTCGCAGTTTTGTCAAGGGACAGTACTTTGGTTCAAATCTGGTTAAACAGCGGAAGCGGAACTTTCAGTGCTCAATCTACGACATATACAGTCGGCAGTTTACCGATTGACATGATTTCCGGAGACTGGAACTGTGATGCAAAACAAGACCTCGCGGTCAGCAATTACGGAGACAGTACTCTTTCGCTGATTTACGGAAATGGTACTGGTGATTTTGATTCACCACTTACTATCAGTTCCAGAAGTGGACCTAGGACACTGGCTGCCGCGGATTTTGATAATGACAGTAAAATGGATTTTGTGGCAGGACACAATTTTCTTGTCAGTACGTCCGGAGTCTCTCTCCTGACAGGTGACTTTTCACTGACTCTCAGTGACAACACCTCCTCTACTGGTTATGCAAGCCCTGTTTCATTTGCCGCAAGCCTCGCGACAGACGGTGCCCCAACTGCGGATCTGGCAATTTCAGACGTTGATAATGATTCCAAGCTGGACCTTTTGATTACTCTACCGGTCAGTAAAAAAATAGCACTGCTTTCCGGAAAACAATATTCCGGTAATCTCTCCTGCCCCTGATTTTCATATTCAGATTGACTGGTGATGCTAACAGAGCTACACTCTTAACTCTGCATCTCTGGAATTTGCTCAACTATATGATGCTCTTTTAAACTGATTTTGTTGCTCATTTTTCGGGATAATAAAATAAGTCAGCAGAGGACAAATTACGAAGCACCTTGCTTTGATAATCATTTAATTGAAGCATTATAAAAACACACATTCACTAAAAGACAATATGCTGATTGTAGGAACATGGGGAGCCTTGTTGCTTTACATCATCAGTTGGATTTCAGGGCTTTTTCCTTCGCCTTTTGATGAGTCTTTCGGCTCAAGGCTTCAGGCACGGACGGAGCTTACAGGAATGCGTCTGGGCTGGATCATTCATACTGTTGCTTTACTTGGATTATTATGGACTAAATCAGTCTGGCCCACAACTTTTGTAAGTGATATCCTGAGCGTTGCTGCATGGGCCAGTATGGTGGGAGTACAGGCCTTTCCAGAACGGCTGCCAAGTTTGGTCAACACATCAATAGTCCGACTTTTTGCGATTCTGCTGCTGGGCTTATCCCTTATTATCTTTCAGAATCAAGTCTCGACAAGTGGAATTGTATCAGCTCAAACCTGGCTTTATCAGCTTTTACTTGGAACACACATAATCATTCTTTTAGCAGGTTATGTTATGCTGGGAGTAGCCTGTGTGGCCAGTATCATCTTTCTTTATCAGGAGCACCATCTTAAAACAAAACTGGTAACCTCGATGATGATCCGCTTTCCAGCTCTTGGTACACTGGATCGTCTCAGTTGGCAGGGAACACTTTGGGGTTTTCTAGCTTTGAGTATTGGTATCATGCTGGGAATATTAATAAATAAAGATGATCAATCTTTACTGGCAAACTTGAGATTTGGGGCGTCAATCAGTGCCTGGTGTGTTTTTGCGATGATTTTGCTGCTGCGTCAGCTGCAGGCTCTTCGTTCCAGCTGGAAAGCAATTTGGCCGATTGTCGGATTTATCCTGGCCATGATGTCATTAATCGTGGAAATATTACGCTTGAATCTTCAAGAGTGATCATAAATTCAGTTATTCATCTTCTCAGTAAAAGAACGTTAAGGCAGAAAACAGGAATCCGTAAATAATGAAACAGGCAGCTTACGAACAAAATCTTTTGGACAGTGAGAATAATTTGGAACGGATTCAAAATGCAGTTAAAAAAAATTTAGGTGTTTCACTTCCTTTCTTAGTAGATATTGCTCACCATATAATAACTCCTCATAACAATTCAACCAGATCCCTGTTGTTGCTGCAAAGCGCAAGTCTCTTTAAAAAGCCTGATGACGATGTGATAGATATAGGTAGCACTTTAGAATTTTTACACACTGCATCTGCCTTGCACCGTCACATCAAAGAGCCTGAAAACGCCAGACGTCACCAGCAGCATGTTCAAAAACTATGGGGTTCAGAGGCAAGTGTTTTGCTGGGTGATTATCTGCTTTCCATCTCATTTCAAATCTTAACACGTGTTGGAAATTTGGACGTGCTGGAATGTGTTTCTCTAGCCACACAAAACATTTCACGCGGGCAAGTGCTTGAAATTTCGGAACCTACTCTTACTGCGACGCCAAAACACTGGCAGAATGTAACGCGTGACAAAATTGCTGGGCTATTTGGCGCAGGTGCTAAAAGCGCGGCTTACTGGGCAAATGCTTCTCAAGCAACAGCTTCTACCTTGTTCGCTTTTGGTGAATATGTGGGCATGGCTGCACAACTTAAAGCTGAACTGGATGTTATTGATGATGAAAAGCGTTTTCAACAGACATTGAAAAATCAGGAATTGTGGGCGCCTCTCTGCTTTTTACTGCACGAATGTTTAACGGAAAGTGAACTCAGTGAAATGTCGGAAAAACTGCAGGAAGATTTTGATCTGGAGGAAATGACCAGAGTGCTCAGGGTGTTGTTCAATAAACATAATCTGCAAGAAAAACTGGAAGCTGAAGCAATGCGGGAGTTGGAAAAAGCAACAGAATGTCTGAGTCAACTAGAGATGGATTCAGCTCCTCTTCAACCTTTAACTTCATACTCAATGCTTTGATATGCCCGATTCACTGAAAATTAAAATTGATTCTGCAGTTGCGGAAATTGAATTAAACCGTCCTGACAAAGCAAATGCGATGGATGAGGAATTATGGTTTGCCCTCGGAGACTGTTTCCGTGAATTAGACGAAAATGAAGCTGTTCGGGTGTGCATTCTGAGAGGTGCGGGGAGTCATTTTACTGCAGGAATTGATCTAAAATTCTTACAGTCAGTGGGTCAGGAAGTTGAGCATTTTGACTGTGAAGGACGGAAACGGGAATATTTACGGCGTAAAATAATAAAACTGCAGTCCGCATTTACACAAATTGAAGAGTGTCGTAAGCCTGTATTAGCTGCAATTCATGGAGGATGCATAGGCGCAGGAGTTGATTTGGTAAGTGCCTGCGATATGCGATACTCAACAAGTGATGCTGTCTTCCAGATAAAAGAAATTGATCTTGGACTAACTGCGGATGTCGGGACTTTGCAGCGCCTTCCCAAGTTGATTCCCCTAGGCATTGTACGCGAATTAGCCTACACTGGCCGTAAATTTTCCGGAGAGGAAGCACGTGAATTTGGTTTGGTCAACAGTTGTTATGCAGATCAGGAATCGATGATTACTGCAGTCCGGGAGATTGCTGAGCAAATCGCGGACAAAGCACCTTTAGCTATGCGCGGAGTTAAGGAAATGCTTTTGCACTCGCGCGATAATTCAGTTGCAGATGGACTTAATTATGTAGCAACCTGGAACTCCGCCATGCTGCTTTCTGCTGATCTGGAGGAGTCTGTAATGGCGATGCTGCAAAACCGTTCTGCGGAATATAAGGATTGATGATTTCACAGTTCCTTCCGCCTGTTGCGTGCAATTATATAATTTACCGCAAATGCTTTTTCAAGCGTAAAGCTCACGAAATTTCGTAATTATCTGTTAATAAAGTTTTAAATGATCCCCCGCCTCAGTCATTCCGAAAGTATTCCCGAAATTGTGCAAAGTTTTCTGGCAGAACTGCGTCAAAGTAGTTTCTCCGGAGACATCCAGCATGATTACGGAACACGACTGATAAGCTCAACTGACAACAGCATTTATCAGGTACTTCCACAGGCAGTTGTTTTTCCGAAAAACTCAAGTGACATTCAGGCGGTACTGGAGTTGACAGCTCAGCAGAAATTTCATCAAAGCATAAAAATCACTGCGCGCGGTGGCGGTACGGGCACCAACGGACAGTCACTTACTGAAGGCATCGTGCTCGACTGCTCACGTTACATGAACCGTATTCTCGAAACGAATATTAAGCAGGGCTGGGTACGCGTAGAACCGGGGGTGGTACTGGACCAGTTAAACGAACATCTCACGCCGCAGGAGGTTTTTTTTGCACCCGATCTGTCACCGAGCAATAGAGCTACTTTGGGTGGAATGGTAAATACCGATGCCTGCGGAAAAGGTTCACGCATTTACGGACGTACCAGCGACCATGTTTTAGAGTTGTCATGTGTGCTCTCGAATGGTGAAACTTTTGAATCCGTGCCTCTTGATGAAGATAAACTAAGTGCATACAAACAAAAATCCGGAATTGCGGGTGAGGTGTTTAAAGTTGTTGATCAGATTGTTCTGGAAAAAGCAGATTTGATTGAAGAAGTTTTTCCTAAAATGAGCCGTTTCATGACTGGTTACAATTTGGCGAAAGTTTACGGAAATTCGGAAAAAAACTTTAACTTAAACTATTTGCTTTCCGGCTCTGAAGGTACATTAGCAGTTGTGAGTGAGCTTAAACTAAGGTTGACGGCTTTGCCTAAATACAAACGACTCTTAGTTCTAAAATACGAACATTTTGATGACGCGCTTCGGGATGCACAAATTTTGGTTGAGAATGATCCGGCTGCGATTGAGACGATTGATGAAAAAATTCTCAGTCTCGCAAAAGAAGATGAAATATATTTAAAAATAAAAGATTTCATTGCAGACGAAAAACTGAAGTCCGGAAAAAAGATACGTCCGACTCGTACCATCAGTCTGCTTGAATTTTGCGGAAACAATAAAACTAAACTGGAAAAGCAGGTTTCCGCATTATGCAAAATCATTGATGCGAGGAAAAACAAATCCGGAGAGGCAACTGGTTACTACAGGACTGCTGATCCACAGGAAATAAAAGATTTGTGGAGTTTAAGAAAAAAAGGCGTTGGGCTTTTAGGCAATTCCAAAGGTGAGCGCAAACCCTTGCCTTTTGTAGAAGACACGGCTGTTCCTCCGGAAAATCTGGCTGCCTACATTCGTGAGTTCCGCAAACTGCTTGAGTCATATGGTTTGCAGTACGCGATGTTCGGACATGTTGATGTGGGATGTTTGCATGTGCGTCCTGCGTTGAATTTGAAAAATCCTCAAGAGGAAGGTTGGATCCGGGAACTTTCAGATCAAGTAGTCGCGCTGGTGAAAAAATACGGTGGTGTAATGTGGAGTGAACATGGCCGTGGTTACCGTAGTGAATACACAGCAGAATTTTTTGGAGAAGAACTGCATCATGATTTACGTCGCATCAAAGAAGCGTTTGATCCGGAAAATCGCCTCAATCCCGGAAAAATTGTCACCCCGCTTTCTCAGGCTGCAGACAAAGTGGTGTCTTTGGAGGGACCTTTACGGGGACATCAAGACCGGCAGATTGCTCCGGAATTGCAGAAGGAATATGAAACTGCGGTTAACTGTAACGGTAACGGTGCGTGTTTCGATTATTCATCTAAAAATGTGATGTGTCCGTCTTCCCGGATTACACGTGACCGTGTTCATTCTCCGAAAGGCAGGGCCGGAATGATGCGGGAATGGCTCCGGATGCTTTCACTTAATCCTGAAAGAGAAACTTCCGTATCGAATAATTCAAGTGGGAATAAAAGTGTCCTGACGCAGAAGAATTCTGTTGCTGATAATTTTTTCAATAGCGCTTACAGCAAAATAAAAAATACCCTGCGTAAAAAACAGGGTGAGTACGATTTTTCACATGAGGTTTATGAATCAATGGCCGGATGTTTGGTTTGCAAAGCTTGTGTAACGCAATGTCCGGTACACGTAAATGTTCCGGAATTCCGCTCAAAATTTCTAAATCTTTATCATACTAGATATTTACGTCCACTCAAAGATTATCTGGTTGGCTCAACTGAAACAGTCGGACGTTTATTCTCAAACATACCGCGTCCCGTAAACGCGATTTTAAATTGGCCGATGAACCGTAATTTGCTGAAGTATAAAATTGGTTTAAGAGATTTTCCATTATACAGTCCTGAATCTGTCAGGCAGCGTCTGCTGGATTCAAATGCAATTGAATTCGATCTGGACAAGTTGAGCTCGCTTTCTCAGGAAGAATTAGAACGGAGTGTTATCTTAGTTCAGGATGCGTTCACTTCGTTTTATGAATCTCAGCTTGTGCTGGAATTTTATGAGTTGCTGCGAAAATTGAATTACTCTGTTTATGTAGCGCCTTTTCATCCAAACGGTAAACCACTGCATGTAAAAGGTTTTTTAGCTCAATTCCATAAAGTTGCAGAAAAAAACGCCAAGTGGCTGTCACACATTGCACGTTGCGGAATTCCCATGGTTGGACTTGATCCCAGCGTAGTTTTGACTTATCGTGATGAATATTTGAAAATTTTTGGCGAAAATGAGTTGCCGTTTAAGGTCCTGCTGCCGCAGGAATTTCTAGTCAGGAATTCAGAAAAATATATTAAATATGCGCTTGCAGCAACTGATAAATTACAGGATTATCAATTGTTGGGGCACTGTACTGAAAAAACCGATGCCCAACTTTCTCAGGAGCAATGGAAGGAAGTGTTCGAGAAATTTGGATTATCACTGAACCTGATACCTGCAGGCTGTTGCGGAATGGCAGGCACTTATGGACATGAAACAGCACATTATGAAGAATCTCGCGGGATCTATGATTTAAGCTGGAGCGAAAATATTCCGCAGGATCCTTTTCTGCGTCAAAACATATTGACCACCGGTTTTTCCTGCCGTAGTCAGATTAAGCGTTTTGAAGGTTTTCGTCCGCTGCATCCGCTGCAGGTTTTGTTAAGAGAAATAAAATCAGATAGTTGAACTGTACAATTAAGCTGCTACCTGTACATTACTCTGAGTAAAGATGGAAGAAATTAATTTTGAAGATTTTCAGCAGGTTAAAATCCTGACCGGAACAATTGTTGAGGCGAGCCTTAATCCGAAGGCACGTAAGCCGGCTTATTTGTTACGCATAGATTTTGGTCAGCACGGGATAAAAACCAGTTCAGCGCAAATAACAGAAAATTATCAGCCGGAAAATTTAACAGGTCTACAAATTTCGGCAGTCATAAATTTTCCCGTTAAACGCATTGCCGGAGTTAAATCGGAGGTGCTGATACTGGGAGCCTATTCAGAAGATAAAGGGGTAGTGCTGCTGACTCCAACGGAATCTGTAGAGGACGGTTCGTTAGTCGGTTGAGTTAATTCCATCTTCACTTCTGAGTCGTTCTGAATTGTACTGATTAATATATCTTTGGCTTTCCAAAGCTCAGTTAAACACTTCCTGATTGCTAATGATCCTCCTTTGCCCCTAATTGTGTCCAATGACGGTACGGGACCTTCTCCAAGTTTCAGGGCTTCTATACGTACCACTATCCGCGGAACCCTACCCTGCATCAAGTCGTTCAAATTTGGAGAAGAGTGGCCAGGATAAACCAGAGTGACGTTGAGTATTGCCGTCAGTTCGTTACCTAAACTGCTCAAAACAGTGTGTATTCCACCAGCACGCGGTTTCAGTAAATGTTTGAAAGATGACTTAGTTTGAGCATGTTTTGCTTTTGTGAAACGTGTACCTTCCGGATAGTTCAAAATTGTAACGGGATGTCCTAGTAATTTATCACAGGACTGCTTTGCAGTCTCCAAGTCTTTACCGCGCAGTTCAGGGAATTTATTCAGGGTCTCTTTTGAATAACGTCTCATCGTTGGATATTCAAGCGCCCAGAGAGCTTGTCCCAAAAAAGGAACCCAGACCAATTCCTGTTTAATAAAGAAACGCAAAAATGGAATCTTTTTGAAAAACATACCTTGCGCGACCGGAATATCAAGTAGCGACAAATGATTGCTGATGACCAGATATGTTCCATCCGGACTTAAATCTTCTAACCCTTCTATGTCCCACTCAATATGGAAAAAGATTTTTAGTAGAAAATTATTTGTGATGATGAAACCGCCTGCGATCCAATATGAAATACGTCCCCAAAGATTACGCCAGGCGTCAACCGGAATCACGAATTTTATGGGAGCGCACAGGCTGACCAGACTACCGTGGAAAGCAGTGTTAAGGATCATTAATAAGATAAAAACTGGAATCCGGATCAATTTTACCATATGAGAAATAAACTGTTTGCCAAATTATTTTAATGCGTGCTTGCAGAAACTCAGTAATTCAATGCTATGAAACACCGCTTGATGATGACAGAAAGTGTTGAATATTTCAAGTTGTTGAAATGAAATTGAAGCAGTGTGAGCTACTTGTTTTTGCTGACAAAGCGTTGGATATCACCGATTCCCATCGGAGGAAATAACCAGTAGTCCGGAAGATAACCTGAAGGGGAAACCGGCTTTGACTGATGATTGAGGTGCAGACGATGACTGAATGAAAGCATGATTCGTGAATGCTTCAACTGGAAAATTGGGCCGGACATGTTTTTGGGAAATGGACCGGTATTTGCCCCAATCAGAACACCCTGCGGAATCTGTTTTGTCAGCGCCGCTAGAAATTGACAACCGTTTCCGCAATGCTGGTTGGTCAGCACAATCAGGCGTGTATTCCACTTTGGAGAATTTTTGTTACCGTTGAAAATGAACTTGGTCTCGACCCATTTTTCAGCAATTCCTTTTTCTCTTAAATGTTCTATAAGAGCCTCTAACTGCTGTCGTTTTTGTTCAAGTTGGTCTTGACCTATCAGTAAACGTATCGATGACTGATGCAGGTTCCACTGTACTCTGTTCAGCAGTCCTTTTAAGATTGGAAGAGTCTGGCGTTCCTGAACGATCACGTTTTTCCAATGGTTGCGCGTAAACAGCTTCAACCATTTTTCTATAAATGCAAAGCTCCCGTTTTTGTTACCTCGTACGTCAAGAATAAGCGTAGAGGTTTTTCTTAATTTCAGGGCCAGTTTTTGAAACTGTTTGACAGCTCTTTCTTCACTTCTTCCATCCCTGTACCAGCGTATATAAGGGGTCCGTCCACTTTTGTATTCATAAACAGGTGTATTCGCTTGATTTAATTCTGCTTGCGGAATAAGCAGCGGCAGCAGGATATTTTGTTTTTCACCTGAATCATTTTCAAATTTACAATTAAGCGGTTCAAGCTGATGATTCGCCTGTTGCCCCATCATAAAAAGAGCTTCAGACTGTCTCTCCGGTAGAATAGGAAAAAAGACCTCCTGCTGGGTAGTACAGCCGATATACCAGTGATTTACTATCTTATCAGCAAAATTCAAGGTTGGTAAAACTCTGAAACGTTCATTATCCTGAGCCAGTCGTATAGCGGAATAAAACGCGACTTTTGGTTCAACACGCTGAACATAATGTCGTTTTTTTAAAAAAAGGTCAGTCCGCAAATTACCGTCTTCAGTGAACTCTAAAGCTTTTATCAGTTGTTTTTGAAAATGGTGTGTCAGTGTTGGATTTTTGTTTGTTGCTAAATGATCAGCTAATCTTTGAAAGGCGGCTTTCCATTTCACTCCGGATTCCTCAAGGATTGGATAGCGCACATAGTTCTCACGCAGCATGCTTTCTGCCTGTAAAATGTCTGCACGCATTTGAATTTTTGAAAGAAACAAGGGACCGTTTCCGGAAAAGTCGAGGGCCGGAATTGTCTCTGCACCCGGAGAAATTACAACAAAGCTGAATATAAAAAGGGCGCTAATGCAAAATGTTTTCACAAATAATTGAAATTCTGATAAACGCAATTCCTCACGATTTTTATTAAACCGCTTAAATGCCTTAACGTATTTCATTTTGCTCAATTTTCATGTAATCACTAAACAAGTTCATCCATTCTGTAAAATCCAGGGTTTCCGGTCGTCGCAGGCCAAAATATTTACGTAGAGAATCGCCGTGATTTTGAAACCATTCCGGAAAATGCTGGCGGATTCCGTTCATCAGGGTTTTTCTGCGCTGTTGAAACAACAACTGACTCCACTTGAGAAAACGGTTTTCATTTTCAGAGGTGAGTCCGGAATCACGTGGTAAAAGCCGGATTACTGCAGAATCAACTTTCGGTACAGGTTTAAAAGATTCCGGTGGTATCTTTTTGATAATAGCACTTTCAAATCCTAATGCTCCAACGAGGGACAAAGGTCCATAAACTTTTCCGGATGCAGGTGTTGCACAAATCCTTTCTGCGACTTCCAATTGAACCATGAGTGTTAAAGATCGCCACGCATTACGGACAGGCAGCATTCTCAGGATCAGCGGAGTTGCAATATTGTATGGTAAATTTGCGACCACTTTTGCAGGTGCAGGAATTAATCCAGCCAATGCTTCCGGACTCAGTTCCATGGCATCCATTTCCAGCAGAGTGAATCTTTTTTCATTTTCGAAACGTTTTCTTAATTTTCCACACAATTCCGGATCTATTTCTACAGCAGTAACGTCTGCGTTGTGCTCCAGTAAAGCAGTGGTTAACATTCCGAGACCTGGACCAATTTCCAGAATAGAGTCACCATTCTTAACATCTGCAGCCTGAACTATTGAATCAACCACTTCCTGCTGGATGAGAAAATTTTGACCCCACTTTTTTTTTGCCATTATTTCTTTATGTTGAATGAACTGAGATTAAACCAGAAAAATATGAGGATTTAATGAAATTAGCTAAATTTTTTTTTCATTTAATTGCTTTTCAGTGAAAGCATGGCTGTATTTTAAAAGAGTGGTCTGATAAAAGCAAATATCTGTTTTGTTATCAGATTACTTTTATAAAATAATGTTTGACTTGCTGATCAATTTGAAATAGTCTCAGATGCAGTATCAAAAATACAACATCATATTAATCTCCGATTCGCTGAAGCCTAAGGTCGTATCCATGGTTTGGCGAACGATAGGGCTGATTGGGAAACTGGTCTGCCTCCCGGTTTTGGAAAGGAGAACCTCCATGATTGACCTGCATGGTCGCAATATCAATAAACTCCGTATTTCTCTGACAGAGGTCTGCAATATGGCCTGCACTTACTGTGTTACCAGTTTGAGTGATCATAAGCGTGTGCCTGATGAATTAAAAGCGGAACAGATGTTGAGTTTAGTCCGGATGCTGAAAGAGCATGCCGGAATCGAAAAAGTACGTCTCACCGGTGGTGAACCTTTACTCTACCCAAACCTGATTCCGATTGTTTCCGGAATTCGTGAAATGGGAATCAACAGTATCGGTATGACAACAAACGGCCAACTACTCGCCAGAAAAGCAGAAGCTCTCGTTGATGCAGGACTCAAAAATGTTAATTTGAGCCTCGATTCCCTTGATCCTGAAAATTTCAAAAGGATGGGTCGTGTTGGAAAACTACATAAAACTCTTGAAGGTATTGAGGCGTGTCTGAAATATGGGCTGAGTGTCAAAGTCAACATGGTGGTAATCAAGGGTGAGAACGATGATGAAATCGTTAAAATGCTTGAATACGGCGTAGCACATGGAGTAGAGGTCCGTTATCTTGAATTGATGGGCATGGGACCTCTCCACAATAATGATGATTATAAACTGGTGAGTATGGAGGAAATGCTGGAGCGAATTTCGGCCAAGTATGATTTACAGCCGGTTTCAGCGGAAACCGACTCAACTTCGCTGAGATACTGGGTCCCAGGCGGTTATTTTGGAATAATTCCGAATAACAGCGCTCCTTTCTGTTCTACCTGTTCACGTTTACGATTAACTTCCAATGGGCAGTTAATCGGTTGCTTAAGCAACCCTAAACCGATCTCTGTCCGGCATTTGTTGGAGCAAGCTGATCCCGCAGATGCTCTGCAAAAACTTGTGAAAAGATCCGTATCCTACAAGCAAGATGTAGTATTCACCGGCTCTTCTCTCGTCATGTCACGTGTAGGCGGTTAGTCCCCTTTATTCTGAGTGGAGTAACACTTGCATTTTTTTCCTGCTTCCTGTAAAAAATCGGTAATACTTTAGAGCAAAACTGATGCTGCACCTAGTAAAGTTTTGATCCACTTTTCCTCGGAGGCTATCCCTATGCGTGCATTTTTTCTACAAATCACTGTTGTTATTCTCGTAGTAAATGTTGTTTCCTTTTTTTATCTTCCAGAAATTCTCTGGTCAATGGTAATTTTTGGACCGCTTATTTTGCTTGGACTGCATGATATAACGCAAAAGTCACACTCTATCCTGAGAAATTTTCCGGTGTTGGGACATATGCGTTTTCTGCTTGAGGAAATTCGTCCGGAGATCTACCAGTATTTTGTTGAATCAGATACAAGCGGACGACCTTTCAGTCGGGAACAGCGTACAGTTGTCTATTCACGTGCAAAAAATACACGTGACACGATTCCTTTTGGTACTGTAGAAGATGTATATGAAACCGGTTACGAATGGGTCAACCACTCACTCAGTCCCAAAAAAATGGGACATGCGGATGTGAGAGTTAAGATTGGAGGTCCAGAGTGTAAACAGCCCTATTCGTCTAGTATTCTCAATATCTCTGCTATGAGTTTCGGTGCGTTGAGTAAAAACGCGGTGATAGCGCTCAATCAAGGTGCCAAAATGGGAGGTTTTTCCCATAACACAGGAGAAGGAGGAGTAAGCCCCTATCACCTTCAGGGAGGTGATTTAGTCTGGCAAGTGGGAACAGGATATTTTGGTTGCCGTGATAAAGATGGTAAATTTAGTCCTGATTCTTTTAGTGATCATTCGGGAAGAGAACAAATAAAGATGATTGAAATAAAACTCTCTCAAGGCGCTAAACCAGGGCACGGAGGGATACTGCCTGCCGCTAAACTGACTGCGGAAATAGCTAAAATACGTGACGTGCCGATGGGGCATGATGTTGACTCGCCACCAGGACATACAGCTTTTTCTAATCCTCTTGAACTATTGGAATTCATAGCTCAACTTCGTGAATTATCCGGAGGAAAGCCGGTCGGTTTTAAGTTGTGTGTTGGAAAACGCAGGGAATTCATCGCGATTTGTAAAGCCATGCACGAAACCGGAATTGCTCCGGATTTTATCACTGTAGACGGTGGAGAAGGCGGAACTGGTGCAGCACCGATGGAATTTTCAAATCATATCGGAACTCCGCTGGTTGAGGGTTTGATTTTCGTGCATAACGTTTTGGTTGGATACGATTTACGGAAAAAGGTAAAGGTTATCAGCAGTGGTAAAATGACATCCGGATTCGGACTGGTAAAGCGGCTTGCCTTAGGGGCAGATCTTTGTAACTCGGCAAGGGCAATGATGATGTCGTTGGGTTGCATTCAGGCACGTAAATGTAACTCAAATGACTGTCCGGTTGGAGTGACTACACAAGATCCCAGCTTATTTGGAGGGCTTGTTCCTGAAGATAAAAGCATGCGTGTTAATAGTTATCATAAAAACACTGTTGACAGTGCCTGTCAAATCATGGGTGCAATGGGATTGGAAAGTGCTACTGAATTAAGGCCATGGCACCTGATGCGCAGAATTGAGGCTTACGAAATCAGAAACTTTTCTGAAATATATGAATATATCGAAACTGGTTCCCTGCTCCAAAAAAGCAAACCTGAAAGCTATGCGCGGGCCTGTGATGCAGCTCGTTCGGATAGTTTTACTCTCGCAAATTAAAGTAAATAATTTAGGAATTAACTTCGAAAATCAATCCTGTAACAGCTAACTGATAACTAAAAAATATTATGAAATCATCCGATTTATTTATCAAGGCACTTGAGGAAGAAGGGGTAGAGTATATTTTTGGTATTCCTGGTGAGGAAAATCTGGATTTTCTCAATTCACTCAAAGACTCATCAATCCAACTGATCTTGACACGTCACGAACAGGCTGCAGGTTTTATGGCAGCTACTTACGGACGGCTCACAGGCAAGTCCGGAGTCTGCCTCTCCACTCTTGGACCAGGGGCTACGAACCTTGTAACTGCTGCAGCCTACTCTCAACTTGCAGCTATGCCGATGGTGATGATTACCGGCCAAAAACCGATTAAGCACAGTAAGCAGGGCCGATTCCAGATTTTGGATGTAGTGGAAATGATGAAACCATTAACCAAATACACACGTTCGATTGTGAGCGGTAATAACATTCCATCACGTGTTCGAGAAGCTTTCCGGATTACTCAGGAAGAACGTCCAGGAGCAGCGCATTTGGAACTGCCGGAAGATGTTGCCGGAGAGGAAGTTACTGAAACTCAGCCTTTGCCACGCAGTCGTGCGCGTCGTCCAATTGCAGAAGGAAAGGCGGTCAAGCAGGCAGTGGAAATGATTGAAAATGCAAAAAACCCGCTGCTTTTAATTGGAGCAGGATCCAACCGTAAAATGCCAGCGCGTATGCTGCGCTCTTTTGTAGATAAAACCCAAATTCCGTTCATCAGCACGCAAATGGGCAAAGGAGTTCTTGACGAACGTGACCCTTTGTTTTTAGGAAATGCCGCACTTTCCGCCAATGATTTTCTGCACCGTGCGATTGCGAAAGCGGATTTGATAATCAATGTAGGTCATGATGATATTGAGAAACCTCCATTCATTATGGAACGTGGATCATTTGAGGTAATTCATATTAACTTTTCCTCCGCGGAAGTTGATCCGGTTTATTTTCCGCAACTGGAAGTTATAGGTGACATTTCGAACAGCATTTGGCAAATAAAAGAGAGAATCCTACCGCAGGGTTCGTGGGACTTCAGTTATGCCTTAAAGGTCAAAAAATCAGTTGATGCTCACCTTCGTGAAGGTGCAGACGATCCGAGATTTCCGATGTTGCCGCAACGTTTTGTCGCGGACGTTCGTGAAGCAATGCCTTCTAACGGTATAATCGCTCTCGATAATGGTGTTTACAAAATATGGTTTGCGCGTAACTACAAAGCCTATGAACCTAATACCGTTTTGCTTGATAACGCATTGGCTACGATGGGCGCAGGCTTACCCTCTGCAATGGGAGCGCACATGGTTCATCCGGACCGCAAAGTGATGGCGATTTGCGGAGATGGAGGTTTCATGATGAACGCACAGGAACTGGAAACCGCGGTACGGCTTAAAATGAATTTAATCTGCCTGATTTTACGTGACAATTCATATGGAATGATTCGCTGGAAGCAGGCAAATTTGGGTTTTGAGGATTTTGGTCTGGAATATGGCAATCCGGATTTTGTTAAATTTGCGGAATGTCACGGAGCGCACGGATATCGAGTGGAAAATACTGAGGATTTTGTTCCGCTATTGAAAAAATGTCACGATACGCCCGGAGTTCATGTGGTTGAACTGCCCGTCGATTATTCGGAAAATGATCGTATTCTGAATCATGAAATTAAAGAACGAAGTCAAAAAATTTGAGGAATTGATAGAGAATCTACTGAATGGAAAAATATGATCTGTGTGTAATCGGCGGAGGCCCTTCCGGTTATGCCGCCGCTATGCGTGCGGTTGATTTTAATAAAAGTGTTCTGCTTGTTGAACGCGACCGAATTGGTGGTGCCGGAATCTATGACGGTGCGCTTTCATCTAAAACATTTTGGGAAATTTCCAAAGAATATTCTTCATTTTGTAAAAAAATGCGTCACTACGGTTTGGAAGAACCGGTTGCGCATTTTAAGAATGTACTGCAGGAAGTAAATGACGCGGTTTTTGAGCGATCAGATCAGCTTGAAGAACACCTCAGGTTGGTGATTCAACAGTGTCCGGAAGCTTTCCGTTTCGTCAAAGGAAATGGTCATTTAATCGGTACAAATGAAATTGAACTGGAAACAGATTCCGGAAAAGAAAAAGTGTTTGCGGAAAATGTCATAATTGCTACCGGAAGCCGTCCCCGTAAAATACCCTCTATTACAATTGATGAAGATATCATCATGACCAGTGACGGTATCAGTTCACTGGATGAGTTCCCGGAAAGTCTGGTAATTCTAGGTGCCGGTGTAATAGGTTGTGAGTTTGCTACCATCTTTTCCAATTTTAATAAAACAAAGGTACATGTAATTTCCAAAGACGAGCGGATATTACCTTTTGAAGATCCTGATCTGGCGCGTGTGATTGAAGCTAATCTGGAAGCAAACGGAGTGCTTATTCATCGACAGTCGAAGCTCGAAAAAATGGAAATCGTAGACGGTCGGGTAGAATACATTCTGGAACATCCCGACGGCAGAAAAGAAGTTTATCATGCGGAAAAAGCGCTGGTTTCGGTGGGACGCATCCCAAACATTGAAGATACAGGTTTGCGTGAACTAGACGTTGAACTGAGTGCTGCAGGACACATTGTAGATAATGATACTCAAACCAGTATTGCTAATATTTACGCGGTTGGAGATATTACTGCGGACATTGCATTGGTTAATGTAGGTGAACTTGAGGGGCGTCATGCAATAGAAAAAATATACGGCAAACCAAAACGTCAGATGCTTTATGAAAATATTTCAACCATTATGTTCCTCAATCCTGAAGTAGCAGGAGTTGGAATGAATGAACAGCAGGCACAAAAAGCAGGACTGAATTACCGTCTTGCCAGCTTTGATTACCGCTGTATTCCGCGTGCAGTGGCAATGCGTAACACACAGGGTTTTTTCAAAATACTGGTAACTGATGATGAACAAATGAAAATCCTCGGTTTACGTGCAGTTGGTGAACATGCTTCCAGTGCGATTCAGGCCGTTGCTTTACTGATTGCCACCGAAAAGGGTATTGATGAATTAGCCGAATTGATCCACCCCCATCCTTCAATTATTGAAGGTATCCAAGAATGCATACGAATGCTTCTTGGAAAATCAATCTATAAACCTTATATATTTCAGCAATTTCTAAACTGTAAACAGTACAGAGATGGTCAATACATCGATTGAAGAAATTCTGAGTCCAGCCAGTTAATAATAGAAAGTCCACTTAAATGCTTAGCACAAAAATTATATGTACCATTGGTCCTGCCAGTGATTCACCTGATATTCTGGCTGAACTCGCTGCGGAGGGGATGAACGTCGCACGTCTGAATTTCTCTCATGGGACACATAGGTCTCACCTGCAAATTATCGAAAAAATTCGTGAACTGAATAAGCACAGACAATTTCCAATTGCAGTATTACTGGATACACAAGGTCCGGAAATAAGGACGGGAGACCGGGAAATGAAGCTCATTCCAGGAGAATGTGTCTCCGTTAATACTCCTCCAAATGAGGAGAAAGAAGGTTCACTTTATGTAAACTATCCGCATCTACTTGATGATCTGGAAATTGGCAACAGGATTTCGATTGATGGCGGTTTGATGTGTTTGGAGGTTCTGTCAAAAACAGAAAAAGGCCTGGAGTGTAAAGTTATTCACGGCGGGTGTGTTAAGGAGCATAGACACGTGAATTTACCCGGAATTATTGTTAAACTACCCGGAATTACAGAAACCGACAAACATGATATTTTATTTGGAATTGAGCAGAATGTAGACATAATCGCGTTGTCCTTCGTTAGAAATGCAGAAGCGATACGTGAAGTCAGAGAGCTCCTTGGAGAAAGCGCAGAGCATATCAAGCTGATTGCTAAAATTGAAAATCAGGAAGGCGTTGACCGCCTCAAAGAAATCGTCAAGGAAGCGGACGGTGTGATGGTCGCACGTGGTGATCTGGGAATTGAGGTTGAAATGGAAGAGGTTCCTCAAATTCAAAGGCGGATTGCCTTCTTGTGTGCAAAATACGGGAAACGTCTGATTGTCGCGACTCAAATGCTGGAATCAATGATTGAAAATCCTGTTCCAACCAGAGCAGAAGTCACTGACGTTGCAAACGCGGTTTTTGAACAGACAGATGCGATTATGCTTTCAGGAGAAACTTCTGTTGGTAAATACCCAGTCGGTTCAGTGAAAACTCTGGCGAGGATTGCGAGACGTACCGAGGATTTTCCGGGAGTGAATTATACCGAAAAATTGCTGAAAGGCCGGAAAGGTCAACACCTCGCGGAATCCGCTATTCAAATTGCCACAAATCTGAAAATCCGCGCAGTTGTCGTGATTACACGTAATGGTCGGGGAGCAGCCTATCTCTCGAATCTTCGTCCACATAAGATTAACATTTACTCATTTACCAATAGTCCCAGAGTTTTGTCTTCGATGACTCTCTACAGAGGTGTTTATCCTTTCCTGATGGAATTGCAGGAAAATCCGGAGGGCAGCATTCAGGATGCTTTACGCATTCTTCATGAAAAAGAAGGTTTTGAGCCAGAAGAAAAAGTAGTTGTGCTGGCCAACATTATTACCGGCGAGGGGTATTGTACTTCCCTGCAGATACGCACTATCCCTACTGTTTAGCGGGGCTATGTTCTGCAACTGCGTTTTATAAGCTTGAACTCGCGGAAAACACGAGAGTGAGCGATTCACGTGTCAGCGCTCTTGTTTCTGTGCTTCCTGAGTACAACCATGCTTTCCCGGAACCTGAAGTGTAAATTGCACCTAATGTGAGAGAAGAAGAGGATGAGTAAGAAGTGTAGCCAAAACTTGCACCATAGATATCAAGATATTCGTACGGAGCAGTTGTTGATGAATTCGGCAGAGGAAGGTTTGTGTAGTTGGTGAACAAACCAAAACGTATTGCATTTGTCGGATTAAGGTAATACTCAGTGCCGCCTGAATAGTTCATAATATCCGCACGTCCGTTTTCTGACGCCTGGTAATAATCAAGGTCTACAGTATAGAGTAGAGAAGGTGTTGGGAAGTAAGAGACCCCCCAGGCCAAATGCAGTGGAAACTTGCGTTTTTCTGCTGAATTAGTGCGATTCATCAAGGTTGACAGACTCGGTGTACCGGTACTGTTATCCGTGTTGTGAAACGAGACATCCCCCTGGAAATTTGAGTTGAGCAGTATTGATTGATCTACTGCCATGCCTACAGTGAGCAGACTCCAAGGACTCCACTGCATTCCAATTTTAGGCATCATACCATCTTCTCTCAGCTTCCTGCTTTCATAATAAACTTCGTATCCCTTGTCGTCAGTACTTTCCAGGAAATAGTGGTATTGTCGTATAAAACTGCGGTATTGATAATAAAGAGTCAGCCCAATAGAAAGGTTTTCTCCAAATTTCATTGCTGCAGATGGACCCATCAGGTAGGTGATGTCCTCTGAATGCAGGCTTTGATAATATTTTTTTACAGTGCTGAGAGGATTATCAAATACCAGATCCTGGTGTTCGATAAAAGCTTCAGGAACAACATATGAAAAACAAAATGAATAATTTTTGTAATTTTTCAGCACCCCAAAATAGTTAGGCACCAGCGCCTCGCTTTCACGAACCCAGTCTTCAGTACCGATTGCTTTGGAATAGACCGTTTTCATTTTGTGCAGCATATTACCACTACCGGAAAGACTGTCTCCAACCGCATAGGCGATACCGGCGGGATTGTAGTAGCATCCAGTACTGTCATCGGAAATAGCCACGTAGCTTCCACCCATTGTTGCCGCGCGTTCACCAATAAGCATATTCTTGTAGTGATCATCATCCGCTTGCAGTTGTGTTGCGCCAAAGCCTACAAAAATCAAAAGACTAAAGTGCAGCCATAATTTTATTAAAACGTTTTTCATTTTTCTTTCCCTGAATTTTGTCCAGCTCATTCCTGCTGATAAACTCCTTGAGTTTGCTGTATCTGAATTCAATAGTCGGGTGAGTTTTTGATAGTACTTCCGCTGTTCCTTGGGCTAAATGGGGTTTTAAGGATTTGAGAAAATCGAGATAACTTTGCGGATCGTAACCTGTTGTAATCAGCATTTCCAGGGCTTTTTGGTCTGCATCGGCCTCGTCATCTTTGGAAAGCCCTTCTTCCATCAGCATTTTAAATGCAAGGTCATTCAGTCGTTCCAGGGCAATTTTTGCGCTGAGCGATGCACCGCCTAGAACTTGTGCTATTCCTGATGTAACAGAACTGTCGGTACTTTGAAGTTTAAGTTTGCGAATTATGTGTTTTTGACCTACGTGCGCCAGTTCGTGAGCCAATACACCTGCGAGTTGCGCTTCATTACGCATTAGCTTAAGGGCTCCCTTTGTGACAAAAATATAACCTCCAGGAGCAGCAAGGGCATTAATCTCTTCTGTATCGAGAATTCCGAAATAATATCTTATTTCCGGTCTTCCGAGTTGCGCGGAGATACCTGTTCCAATTTGGGAAACATAATTGGCCCTACTCTCGTCACGCAGGAGTTGATATTTTCCTAGAATTTTAGCGGCAACTCCACGGCCAAAATGAATTTCACGGTCAGTATTTGCTTCCTGTTTTTTCCAGAAAATATGATGCGCACGCAAGCGGAACTCCTCTGGCTGGACTGAGGAAGCAAAGCTGGACGAAAAAATAAAAATTACGAACCACAGATAGTTACGTAAAAAACGCATTATCAATTACTCTGTGAAGGTTAAAAATATTACAGAGATTTCCTCATTTAAGGGTTGATTTTCCAACCATTCCAGTGCCGCATAATCAGTTTGGTAGGGACTGATTTTCTTACCTTCGCTGTCTACTAAACCCTTTACTCCAACTACCGCTGTAAAGGTGCGTAACCTCAGCCTGCGGCCTGATGCAGACTGGAGTTGGATTTTTTGACCTAAAACCAGCTTTTTCCTTTTAACAGGAAATTCTGAAGTCTGTCCGCGCAAAAGCCACCCCTGACTATCTCCGGACTCAACTTTTTGCCAAATCCCTTTGCTCTCTATTGCCAGTACTTTTGTACCACGACTCAGTTTGAAGGTTTTTTTGCTTTGAATTGAAGGCTGCTCACGTAATACCGCACCCAGACCTTTGATATAAACTGTATTTTCACTTGCAAATACAGAGGAGAGGAAAAAATTCAGCAGCAGAAAAAGTGCCGCAAAAAAATGTTGGAATATTTTTTTGCCCTGTAAATATGAGTCAAGTTGCCTTTGAGATATGACTATCATTTTTTGAAAACAAAAGAGGGATGATGAAGAAAACAACTCCGATGCTGATGAAACAATCGGCAAGGTTATTGACGAAAAAACTTGTTTCATACCAACGGAAATGAAAAAAATCAGTCACATAACCATATACTGCTCGATCGATTAAATTTCCAGCCGCACCCGGTAAAACACAAACAAGTCCCGAACGGGTGAAAAAGTCCAACTCATTCCAGTAGCGTGTTTGATAAAATATCATTGCGGCCACTGCAACTAAGGATACTCCAACTAACAACGGAATGCGAAAAGAATCTGCAATATCCGCAAAAAAGCTGAAACTTACTCCACGGTTCTGAACATGCGTTAAGTCTATGAAATTTGTTAGCAGCTCTGTTATTTCATAAAGAGGAACGTTCGCTCTGACCCATATTTTTGAGCCTAGATCTAGCCCCAGCAACATGATCATGATCAGCCAGTTCAGCCTGAAGGAAGAAGTTGATAATGTTTTATAAATACTCAAGCAGTTTGCTCCGCAGAAGATATTAAATCCGTAATATTTATGGGCTTCTGTTCACGAAGCTGCATGTCTCTGATCACCACCTTGTCCTGAGACAACTCTTCCGGAAAAAGCAATATCGCAAATTTCGCACCGGATTCATTTGCCAGCTGCAACGATTTTTTCATTTTTTTCATGCTGAAATTACAATCCACAGCAGCCCCTTTTGAACGTAATTCCGCCGCTATTTTCAAGGCAACTCCGACTTGTTCACTGTCAAAAGGAATTATTGTGTAATCCAGTGTACGTGGTAGCTCCGGAAAGCGTTCCAACTCTTTCAGTACGTCTAAAACAACCACATCTCCAAATCCGAAACCAACGGCGGGTACGGTTTCTCCGCCGTATGTTGAGAGCAGCGAGTCGTAACGTCCGCCACCGCAAATTGCGCGGTGCTCTTTTTCCGGACTGTTGACTTCAAAAACAGCACCAGTGTAATAAGATAATCCTCTGACGATTGAAATATCAAACTGCAGATAAGCACCATATCCTGCAGTATCCATCAACTGCTGCAAGTGTTGTAATTCATCGATACCCTCTGTGTCCTGCAGGCTGTCTTTCAATTCCTGCAGGTCGGTTTTTGACAAATACTCATTTAACTGCTGTACCTGAGATGAGGACATTCCAACTTCTTCCAGCATATTTCCAAGAGCTTCCGGAGAAATTTTATCCCGCTTATCCATGATAACGAACACAGCGCTATGCAGTTCTTGCGCTACATTCAGTTGACTAAGAATCGCATTTAAGATGCGGCGGTCATTGATAAACACACGAATATCATTTGCCGTAAGACCCATTGACTCACATGCTGAGATGAGCAGCATCAGAATTTCTGCTTCCGCAACCATATCCCCTTGCCCGATGATGTCCGCATTCCACTGAAAATGTTCACGACGCCGACCTTTGGTCATACGTTCATAGCGAAAACACTGCGGCATCGAAAACCATTTGATTGGGAATGATAATGATTTTGTGTGCTGAAGAACCAGCCGTGCCAGTGATGGTGTCATTTCCGGACGCAGACTTAAGCGCCGCCCCCCCTTGTCTTCAAAGCTGTAAAGCTGTTTGCTTATTTCGTCACCTGCTTTTCGGATATAAAGTTCCTCATGTTCCAGCACACATGTATCATATTCTTCAAATCCGGCTTGTTCCGATACACTGCGCCAAACTTCAAATAACCAGTTGCGCAGACGCATTTCGTCAGGGAAGAAATCTCGCGTTCCCTTAACAGGTTGTAAGTCAATCATAATTGATATTTTTCTGAGCTGTGTTTTTGAAAATGCAGAAGCTGGTGAGTGATATTCACTTTTGAAAAGCCAATTCCGGGATTTTTTTAAAATCATCCCATGCCAGAGGCATCGCAGAACGATTTCTTAAGAGGTATGAAGGGTGAAAAGTCGGCAGCATTGTCCAATTTCCATATTGTATAATTCTCCCGTGTGCCTTGGTAATTCCAGGCAGTTCCGGAATCAAAGTCTTGGAGGGTATATTACCCAGCGTGACTATTAATTTCGGATTTACTAATTCAATTTGTTGTTTGAGGATTGGCATACAGCATGAAATTTCGGCGGGTGTAGGATTTCTGTTTTCAGGAGGTCTGCATTTCACAATGTTGGTGATGTATACATCCTGCCTTTCAATACCTAATGTGTTTATCATCTTGGTCAACAATCTACCCGCGCGTCCAACAAAAGGTGCTCCCTGCGAGTCTTCATCTGCTCCTGGACCTTCACCGATAAACATCACCGCGGCTTGCGGAAAGCCTTGGCCGAAAACAAGATTTGATCTGGTTTTTCCGAGTTCACATTTTTGACAGGAATTATACTTGTCTGCTAATTTTTTCAGCGAGTAAATTTTTTCAGCGGTTTTTTGCTGAGGAGAAATTTGAGCAAATGCCTCAGTCACAGTTTGTTGTTTTGAGGATGATAATTCTTCCTTGAAAGCTGAAATACCTGTTGAAGGAGGATATATTCTGGGGTGTTTTTTTCCATCATTAATGTTAAGCACAGGCTGAGTTTGTGCGGCGAGTTTGTAGTTAGCACCTTCGTGTTTTACCGTTATTTCAGTTTCTGCGCACATCATGTCATCTAAACCATCCAATAGCAGCTTCAGCTCTACCTTCGGCATAGCTTCTATATTAATGTAATTCAGCCCTTTTTTGTGAAGAGATTGCAATTGATTTTCTAATTGCAACAACAACGTTGGATAGTCCAAAATTTCTCCTGTAAAGAATGACTTTTGTAAAGCTGCTTACTCTCGGGTTTGTTCCATACTTTTTATGAAACATATTAAAATAAGTTCTACTACTTTTATCTGCTTACAAAATATAACGGCTTAAATCCTGATTTTTCAATAAGTTAGAAATCCTGCTTTTAATATATTCCGGAGTTACAGATATTTTCTGACCTTTCAAATCCGGTGCGGTAAAACTAACTTCTTCGAGCAGTTGTTCCATGACAGTGTGTAGCCTGCGTGCACCGATATTTTCCGAGTCTTCATTAATTTGACAGGCAATCTCCGCAATGGTGTCAATTGCGTCTTTGGTAAATACCAACTCAACACCTTCTGTTTTCATCAAGGCGGTATATTGAACTATCAGTGCGTTTTTTGGTTCCGTGAGAATCCGCACAAAATCTTCCTGACTGAGCGCCTGCAGTTCAACACGTATCGGAAATCGTCCCTGCAGTTCCGGAATCATGTCCGACGGTTTTGTAAGATGAAATGCTCCTGCGGCAATGAAAAGAATATGGTCGGTTTGAACAGGACCGTATTTGGTGTTGACTGTTGAACCTTCGACAATCGGCAGCAAATCACGCTGTACACCTTCTCTGGAAACGTCTGGTCCCTGAGAGTGACTGCGGCGCGAAGCAACTTTATCAACTTCATCGAGGAAAACGATACCGCTTTGTTCTACAAGTGTTACTGCTTCACGTGCGACTTCTTCCATGTCAATCAGTTTACTGACCTCTTCCTGCTGCAAAATTTTCCGAGCTTCCTCGATGCTTACACGTCGACGTTTAGACTGCTTGGGCATCATATTTGAGAGCATGTCACGAATATTCATGTCCATGTTGTCGTTCATTGATACAGGCATAAATTCCATCACAGGACCAGAAGGACGTTCCGCAACATCCAGCTCAACCATACGGTCATCCAAAACTCCGGAACTTAGTTTTTTGCGAAATTTCTCGCGTGTCGGGTTTTCCGTTGTTTCTTCCGTAAATTCATCGTCCTTTTTCTCCAGAGGAGGTAGCAGTAAATCCAGCAGGCGTTCTTCAACCATTTCTTTAGCCGCTTCCTGTTTACGCTCCATTTGCTCTTGACGTACCATGTTGACGGAATAATCTGTCAAATCGCGAATCATCGACTCAACATCACGTCCCACATAACCAACTTCTGTAAATTTGGATGCCTCAACTTTCACAAAAGGAGCATTGACTAACCTGGAAATTCGACGTGCAATTTCAGTTTTGCCGATTCCTGTTGCACCGATCATGATGATGTTTTTCGGCAAAATTTCATCTTTTAAATCATCATCAAGCTGCAGACGCCTCCAACGATTGCGCAGAGCGACCGCCACGGCCTTTTTTGCGTCAGTCTGACCGATGATGTAGCGGTCCAGCGCGACAACCGTTTCCTGCGGTGTCATATTAAGTTCTGTTGTAGATTTCATATGTTTAATATTCCAATTCTTCGTAGGTAATTTTGTCATTAGTATAGATACAAATATCTGCGGCAATTTTCATTGATTTTTCGGCAATTTTACGTGGACTGATTTTTGTGTCTATCAGCGCACGAGCAGCTGCAAGAGCATACATTCCTCCGGAGCCTATTCCGATCAGTCCGTCATCCGGTTCAATAACATCACCGTTTCCGGAAATGATAAGAGAAGCTTCTGCACTGGAAACCGCGAGCAGGGCTTCCAGATTACGCAGCATTTTGTCCGTACGCCACTCTTTAGCAAGTTCTACCGCGGAGCGTAGCAGCTTTCCATTGTACTGCTCCAGTTTTTCATCAAATTTTTCAAAGAGAGTGAAGGCATCTGCGGTTGAACCGGCGAATCCGGCGATTACCTTACCATCAAAGGTGTTGCGCAGTTTACGCGCGGAAGGTTTCATAATGGTGTTCTGCATGGAGACTTGTCCGTCTCCCGCCATCACAATTCGGTTGTCCTTACGTACGCAGAGAATAGTTGTCATAAATTTATAAAGTAATTTGTGTATTTAGTTTATCTGTCTATAATAGCAGTTGAGAAATTATTGTCCAGACGAGAGATAAATACCTGTTCCGGACTTAAGTCATGCGGTTACGTTATTCATCATGCTGTGCGACAAAATATGCCACAACATAATTATATCCGCTCCAGAGAGAAATGACGGTTGAAGCCCAGAGGATGACAATTCCCACTTCATGGGTTGGGATGCCGATGGTGGGGTAGTGAATGATAAGGAAGCCTACAGCAAACATTTGTGAAATGGTTTTTAGTTTTCCTCCGGAACTGGCTGAAATAACCATGCCTTCTGCTGCTGCGATGGAACGTAAGCCGTTAACGATAAATTCACGTGAAATAAGAATTACTGTTAACACAGCTGGCGCCCGTCCCATTCCTACCAGTAAAACCAGTAGTGAACCAATCAATATTTTGTCCGCAACAGGATCCAGTAATTTGCCGAGTTTTGTCGTTTGTCCTTGATGACGTGCCAGCACACCATCCCAGTAATCGGTCAGGCAGGCAAATAAAAAAACGAGCCATGTACTGAACAAAATCCAGTGTTCTTCTTTACCTATAACCATACCTGCATAAATGAAAGGTACCAATGCTACCCGTAATGTGGTTAAATGATTGGCAGTAAGCCATTTGGAAAAGAAAGCAACCATGAAAAATATTTCCTGTCTTGAGTATTATTGTTCGACTAGTATGATGCGCTTAACCAGGGAAAAAAGCAATTTACCTTTCAGAGTGAATTAATTTTATGATTAATGTACAGATCTTGACCAAAAAGTAAGATAACCAAAAATTCTTTATTGCTTATGCGTTTTAATGTAATCGGTTGGAATTTCAGAAAAACTCCTGTTGAGGTACGGGATAAACTGGTATTGACTCCAAAACAGCAGGTAGAACTGGGTCAGCAGCTCAGCCGACGTTTCAAGTTAGGCGGTGTTGCAATTCTCAGCACCTGCAACCGTACAGAGTTTTATCTTGTAAACGCGGACCAGCAGCTGGAGCAGATCATTGAGATGCTCGAAGCGTACTGGAAACTAGACGAACTACACGAAAGTGTTTATACCATTCAGAATTTAGACGGAGTAAGACACCTTTTCCGGGTTGCCTCAAGTTTAGAATCGATGGTACTGGGAGAACCGCAGATTCTTGGGCAGCTCAAGGATTCGTTTCAATCTTTCAGTGATGCGGAATTGACCGGCAAACTTCTTCACCCTCTTTTTACACGTGCTTATTCAACTGCCAAGCGTGTACGTACAGAAACTACAATTGCCAGTAATGCTGTTTCTATCAGCTATGCCGCGGTGGAACTGGCAAAACATATTTTTGAGGATCTTTCAAAACAAAGGGTGATGGTAATTGGTGCAGGAGAGATGGCCGAATTAGCGGTCAGGCACCTCATGCGGAATGGGATTTCACAGTTGTTTGTGGCCAACAGGACTTTCTCAACTGCAGCAGAACTTGCGGAAAAATTTAACGGAATGGCTGTGCCGTTTGATCATCTTAAACGTTACCTGCATGAGGCAGATATTGTCATCAGTTCAACCGGCGCGCGTGACTATATCATCAGTCCGGAACTTGTTAAGCACTGTTTGAGAAAACGTAAAGCTAACCCAATGTTTTTCATAGACATTGCTGTACCAAGGGATATTGACCCTGAAATAAATAAGCTGCACGGTGCATTTTGTTACGATATTGATGATCTGCAATCTCTAGTTTCACACAACCAGGAGGAACGCAAGAAACAGTCTGCAAAAGCAGAAGAGATTATCGAGGGTGAATTAACGGAAATGGAACTCTGGTTTAAGTCTTTGTCTGCTGTGCCGACTATCAGAAGTCTGCGTAAATCCTTCCATGCCATGGCAAAAGATGAAATGGAGAAAGGTTTCAGGAGAATGAAAGTCATGCCTGAGTCAGAACGAAAAGAAGTGGAATTGATGGTCCACCGGCTGGTGCACAAATTACTGCACGATCCATCACGTAATCTTAAGAAAATAGCGCATGCAGAAGACGCACATCTTTATCTGGATTCAGTAACAAAAATCTTTGACCTGAAGCCAACTCCGGTTAATCTGGAACCGGCGGAAAATAAACAAACCAGACTAAAAATCATCAAATCATAACTCATGTCCAACGCTTTTTCGACAGGCGGCTCCAGTAAACTCACTTTTAAGATTGCAACCCGTGGAAGTCCTCTCGCACTCTGGCAGGCGCGATGGGTGCAGGAAAATATTTTTGAACAGCATCCTGAAATATCTGTAGAATTATTAATTCTCAAAACTACCGGTGACCGTATTCAGGATCGCCCGCTTTCGGAAGTAGGCGGTAAGGGACTTTTTATCAAGGAACTGGAAACAGCTCTTCTTGACGGACGTGCCGATATGGCTGTGCACAGTATGAAAGACGTTACCGGATTTTTTCCGGGAGGTCTCGAAATTTCAGTTATTGCTGAACGTGAAGATCCGGGTGATGCGTGGCTCTGTCCAAAATATGGAAGCATTGAGGATTTCCCGCACGGTGGAATTGTAGGGACAAGTTCATTACGCCGTGCTTCACAGTTAAAGCATCACCGACCAGATTTGCGGATCAGGAGTTTACGCGGTAATGTAATCACGCGTTTGCGGAAACTTGATGAAGGAGAAGTCGATGCTACCATTTTGGCTGTTGCGGGATTAAAACGCAGTGATCTTGAAGAGCGTATCACCGAAGTCCTGCCGATGGAATGGATGCTTCCGGCAATCGGTCAGGGTGCAATTGGGATTGAAACACGAATTGATGATCAGCAGACACTGAATCGCATTCAGCATCTTAATGATCAAACTACCTGGGATTGTCTACTTGCGGAACGTACTCTGCTGACTGAGATGGAAGGAAATTGTCAAATTCCCCTAGCCGGATATTGCATCTTAAACGGAGATGAATTGTTTTTGCGGGCCTTAATTGCGGATCCAGAAGGCGAATCAATTTTACGCTACGAGGCACGTGCCGCCCGTCAAGACTCGGTTAAGCTCGGCCGGGAGGCTGCACAGTGGCTGCTGAAAAATGGCGGAGAGGAAATTTTACAAAAAGTTCATGCCGTCAAAAAATAACTTATGAAATTACTATTATCAAGCCTTCTCTCATTAAAGTTCAATAACAACAACTCATGAATCAATGCTGGAAAATAGCTGTTATCGGTTCAGGACCTGCAGGATTTTATGCAACAGGTGAGCTTTTTCGTCAGAAGTCATGGGAGATAAAAGTGGACATGTTTGAACGTCTGCCGACTCCTTTTGGATTGGTACGCGGTGGTGTTGCACCTGATCATCAGAAAATTAAATCCGTGCAAAAAATTTACAGCAGAATTGCTGAAAATGAAAATTTCAGGTTTTTCGGAAATGTAGAGTTTGGGCGAGATATTTTTCAGGCGGATTTACTGGAACACTATGATGCAGTCATTTATTCAGTCGGCAGTCCCGCAGACCGCGCACTTGGGATTCCGGGAGAGGATTTGTCCGGTAGCCATTCTGCGACGGAGTTTGTTGGGTGGTATAACGGACATCCGGATTTTTGTGATTATAAATTTGATTTGTCCGCAAGAAATGCTTTTGTGATTGGAATTGGAAACGTAGCTCTTGACGTGGCGCGGATTCTCGCAAAAACTCCTGAGGAACTGGCGGAAACCGACATTGCTGATTATGCGCTTGAAGAATTACGTGAGAGTAGGCTTGAAGATATCTGGCTTGTAGGACGCCGCGGCCCTTTGCAGGCTGCTTTTTCACCGGCAGAGTTAAGAGAGTTCATGGAACTCGCTGATGCAGAGGTTTTAGTTGAGGAAAACGCGCTTGAACTGGATACGGAAAGTCAGCAATTATTAGAAACAGAAGCAGACAAAGATACGAAGAAAAACATCCAGTTATTAACTCAAATTCAAGAAAGGGAAGTGTCCGGAAAAAAGAGGCGGGTTCATTTTCTGTTTCTAACTTCTCCTGTTGAAATATCAGGAAATGATAAAGTTGAAAAAATCTGCATGGTACGTAATCAACTAGTGAAACGGGAGGACGGTAGTTTAGGACCAGAGGCAACGGATGAAATTAATGAAGCAGAAACAGGGCTTGTTTTCCGTTCAATTGGTTACCATGGCAAGCCTCTGCCGGATCTGCCTTTTGATCAAAAAACAGGTACAATTCCCAATGAATACGGACAGATTAAATGTCCGGAAAACGGTAATATCCTGCGGAACAGAGAATATGTTGCAGGTTGGATAAAGCGTGGCCCAAGCGGTGTGATTGGTACTAACAAACAGGATGCAGTGGAAACCGTGCATCGTATGCTGGAAACTTTTCTCAATGAAAAAATGGAAGCAGGAAAAAATTACACAAATCCGGATATTGTTCACCTGCTCGAAAACCGTAAAGTGGAATATGTTTCATTTGCAGATTGGAAACTGCTCGATGCTCATGAAACTGAAGCCGGACAAAAACAGGGACGTCCCAGAGTAAAGCTCACGTCAATAGCAGAAATGCTGTCATTAATCCGTAAAAAAAATAATTGAAAAATCAGTGATCTGCGCCTATTGCTTCGGAAACACTTTTGTATCCGTCCCTTTCCAATAAATTTGCCAGTTCTGCTTTAACTTTCCAGACAAGTCCCGGACCTTCGTAAATCAATGCAGTATAAATCTGTACGGCTGCCGCGCCGGCTTTGATTTTTTCGTATGCATCAGCTCCGTTAAAAATCCCTCCAACTCCAATGATTGGTATGTCTGCACCAAGTTCAGCAAACAAAGTCCTGATCATCGCGGTGCTGCGTTTCTGCAGGGGTTTTCCGCTCAAGCCACCGGTTTCTGTTCGATACTTACTTTTTAATTCCGGACGTTCGATAGTGGTATTTGTGGCAATAACACCCTGAATTGAAAATTCCTGAATAACCCGGATAGTGTTTCCCAATGCGTCTTGATCCAGGTCCGGAGCCAGTTTTACCAGCAATGGGGTGTTGCGTGAATGATTCCTGTCGAGTTCGTCACGCCTAGCACAGACAGAATCCAGTAAAATCCGCAGGGCCTCTTTTTCCTGCAGATTCCGTAAATCTTCTGTGTTCGGTGAACTGATATTCAGCGTGAAATATTCCGCAAATGGATGGAGCGTGCTGAGTGCGGAAACATAATCGTCAGTGGCTTTTTCGAGTGATGTATCCTTGTTCTTACCAATATTTATTCCTAACATTCCGGATGCGATATTTGCAGGATAATCTTCGGATAATTCAAAAATATCCGCATCTGCTGATTTTATTTTTAATGTGTTCGCAACCAGTCTTTCCGCCATTTTCCAGGCTCCCTGATTATTGAAGCCCATGCGGTTAATCACCGCGTGATCCTCCTTCAGGCGGAAAAGTCTGGGACGGGGGTTTCCTTCCTGCGGACGCGGAGTTACGGTTCCAATTTCTACAAAACCAAAACCGAGTGAGAATAGTGCGGGATGGATCCGACCGTCTTTATCAAATCCAGCCGCAAGTCCGATTGGATTATTTAGTGTTTTATCAAATAGTTGTGTGTCTAATAGTGGATTTTCATCAAGAAACTGGCTACGTAAAAGCGGAAGAAATCCAGGAATCTTAGAGACAATTTCCACGCTCGAGAGCATGCGCTCGTGCACTTTCTCAGCGTCCCCTGCAAATAAAAAGGGGCGTAGTTGGCGGTAAAGATAATTTAAGGGGAGTTTCAATTCTCAACCCATGATTCAGATTCAAAGCAAAAAAGTTCTGCCTCCGGATCCTGCCAACTTCCCTGCGGTAAATCTGCTTTGCTGCAAAGTTGATCCAGAAGGGTGATGCGGTCCCAAGCTTGCGAGGGTGCAACTTCCGGCAAAAAAAGTCCTGAGGACAAACCTTTTCTGAGCAGTAGCCCGTGCTTTCCTACCACCACATCTTGCGGCTCGATTGTTGTTATTTCAGTCAGAACATTTATTTCAATACTTAATTTCGGCAACTCTTCAAGTGTCACCGGAGGGAAACGTGAATCATCTACCGCAGAGGAAATTGCTGTTTTTGAGACTGCTTCAATCAAAGGATAACGGGCTTCGGTTTGACCGATGCATCCACGTAAATCTCCGGAATCATTTTTTCTCAAGGTCACGAAAACCGCGCGTTTTCTGAGAAATTCGGGGACTTCAGTCTCAAAAACAAGCCTCTTACCATTTTTCAAAAATATTGCCAGCGATTCCCTTGCAACCTGCAAGAGCCTGTTTTTGTTATTAGTAGAGTATTGTGAAGTCATTATTTCCAGAGTAAATAGTTCATGAATCCTTTAAAGTGTATCATAAAATTTTGGATTTGAAATAATTTGAATTAATTATTTTCTTGACTATTTGCTATTGAGGAATAAAATGCGATATATGAGGCTGAATCTGTGGTTTAGTAGTTGATAAATGAGTAGCTCAGTTTGTTAAAGTTGGGATTGCTTCATTAGAGGGTTTCACAAATCTTAATATTACATTTGCTCCAGCAAATGATTGTAACTTTGATAACTTATCATATGGCACCACCACATTTGGAGGTCCCGTGGCAAGTATTGCAAATAATCTGATCGACAACTCCACCTATCGATTAGACTTTGGTTCACAGCCAAGCAAACCCTCTCCAACTATAGAATAAACTCACCTTTTACGGGTATTTTTCTGTTCATTATGAGCAGGGAGGTA
>UINC01001482.1_pt1 | contig 59987 bp, 51 predicted proteins | sample 5385821 | NCBI WGS metagenome assembly UINC01 (sample SAMEA4666929, study PRJEB26691) | marine metagenome | isolation source: Pacific Ocean | place: Pacific Ocean | collected 2011-10-13 | reverse complement strand
AGTGATGTTTCTGGTCTCATAATCTGGGGAAACCACTCAGCAACTCAATATCCAGATATTCATCATTGCACAGTAGCCGGTCAGCCAGCGACGGATTTGGTTGAAGACTCTTGGATTGTCGAAAACTTTATTCCCACCGTTCAACAGCGAGGGGCAGCCATTATCAAGGCCAGGGGTTTATCCAGCGCGGCTTCTGCAGCCAATGCAGTGATAGAACACATGCGTGATTGGGTGAATGGAACAAATGGCGAGATGGTTAGTATGGGAATATATAGTGACGGATGTTACGGTGTGGAGGAAGGACTAATATTCTCTTTTCCAGTAATCTGCAAGGACGGAAGCTACTCTGTGGTTCTAGGGCTTTCAATTAATGAGCTGAGCCAAGATCTGATAAAAAGAACCGAGGCAGAGCTAAAAGAAGAGAAAGAAGGGGTTTCAGCGTTGCTCCCGTAGGAATTTTAATGCAAGCGCCATAGGATTATCCTATAAACGATGAAAAATAATGCTTTGGCGGTGATAAGAGGCAATCCGTTTTGGTCGTACCAGATTGCGGGTTGGTCAATTTGGTTTACTCTTTTGGTCGCGGGCACCTTTGCTTTTGAACCAAGCACTTATCTTTTTGCCCGCTCTGTAGGTTATTTCTATATAGCGGCTCTTGGATTCATATTATCCACTGGGCTTCGGTATTTATTTAATCTTGTATCTGGGTTTCGCCTCATAGTTCGCTCATTGTTGTGTTTGCTAGCTATTTCAATAGCTTCGGTATTGTATCCAATTTTGATTGTTAGTGTTGGACGGATGGTTCCCCTAGATTGGGCGAGGATCGCGAGTTCTGGAGTAATTCCTCAGGAACCATTCAATGCTATTGTAGATCTAACGTATCCCGTATTGTTTATATGGGGGGGGCTTTATTTTATTATTAAATTGATGCTTCTTCTCCAGTTAGAGCGGGAAAAGGTATTACGGTCAGCAGCTCTAGCGAATCAAGCCCAGCTCTCAATGTTACGCTACCAACTCAACCCCCATTTTCTGTTTAATACTTTGAATGCTATCTCTACATTAGTTCTCACTAAAGCCACAGAACAGGCTAACGAAATGCTTACTAAGTTAAGCAAATTCTTGCGTTATTCATTAGATCACTCGCCTTTAGATAGGGTCACTCTGGCGACTGAGCTTGAAACATCCCAGCTATATCTCGATATCGAGAAGGTACGGTTTGCAGACCGGTTGCGATTACAATTTAATATCGATGCAGATGTTGGGGAAGCGCAGGTGCCTACTCTATTGTTGCAGCCGATTATCGAAAATTCTATTAAGCATGGTATCTCTAAGTCAGAAGATGGAGGCATTATTGCAATTACCGCGCAAAGGAAGGAAGGAAATCGACTCTTAATAGAAGTTATCGACGATGGGCCTGGAGTCCCTGTTAGTGAGATTTCCGGCCAGGAATTCCAGCCTTCTAAAGGCGTAGGGATAAGCAATATCAGGAACCGTCTACAGGAGATTTATGGTGAGAGTTATGAGCTACGGTTTACTAATGCTGAACCGCATGGGCTAAAGGTAACGGTATTGATTCCTTATGAAAGAAGCTAACTCGAAAAAACTCACAGTCATTATTGTTGATGATGAAGAACTTGCCAGGCGAGGCTTGGCAATGCGTTTAGAAGAAGTTTCTGAGTTAGAAATATTAGAGCAGTGCCAAAATGCTAGGGAGGCTCTAGACGCTATTAATAAGCATGAACCCGATCTGGCATTTCTTGATATTCAGATGCCTGGTATGAGCGGGCTTGAGCTGATTGGGGAAATACAGGGCGACATAATGCCTATGATTGTATTCGTCACAGCTTTCGATGAGTTTGCGGTAGATGCGTTTAATGTCCATGCCGTCGATTACCTGTTGAAACCTGTAGAGTCTGATCGACTTAAGGAAGCGATTAACAAAGCTCAGCTACTGAAAATACAACGGAAGACACTTGGTGAAAAGCAGAAGCTTTTAGAGATGGCTGTGAGTCTCACGGGCAAATCTTCAGATGCAATTGGGGTATTGTTGGAAAGTGGTGATGATCTCGTTGAGCAGCCTGATCGGCTTGCGATCAAGGACGGTACAGCCCTAACCCTTGTGCCAGTTAAGGACATTGACTGGATTGATGCCGCAGGCGACTACATGTGCGTGCATGCTAAAGGGGAGACCCATATTATGCGGACCACTATGAAAGAATTGGAGGCTAGATTGGCTCCGTCCATTTTTCAACGAGTGCACCGCTCAACTATCGTAAATCTACTACGAGTAGAAAAGATTTCGTCTCACATCAACGGTGAATTTCATCTCATGCTGAATGGTGGCATTTCTTTGAAAATGAGTCGTTCGTATAAGAACAAAGTGAAACACTTCTTCAGAGAATAATCTGTAGCAGCTCATAGATGTTTCTTTGGCGGGTTTTGGTTTTATTTTTGCTTGATATGATTTAGTGGCAATTCTGTGGAGTTAACTACTTCACGCAACATAAAGCTTGAATGTACATCCGATACCCCCTCTATGCGAGTAATCTTGTCGAGCAAAAACTCTTGATAGTACTCCATATCAGGAACGACCACTTTTAGCTGGTAGTCCGCGGACTGGCCGGTGATCAAAAGGCATTCGATGACCTCGGGATAACTTTTCACCTTACCTTCGAAAACTTCGAATCGGTCCGGTGTATGACGATCCATACTAATCTGTATGAGAGCGGTAAGCTTTAGGCCCAATTTAGAAGCATTCAGTAAGGTCACTTGATGCTCAATAATGCCGACTTCCTCCAGTTGTTTTACTCGACGGGCACAAGGGGTGGGAGACAGACCTATCTTGTCTGCCAACTCTAGATTGGTAATGGCACCATTGCTCTGCAGTTGTTGCAGGATGCGTTTGTCTAGTTTGTCCAGGATCATTGCAAGCCTCTATGTTTACTTACTCGAATAATATGTAATTAAATAGTATAATTAAACAATAATTAACTATAATATAGTTAAAATAACTAATTATACAACTATTTCATAGAAAATATGAGTAGAATCTCTATCGCGATTTCATTATAGTTGCCAAGCTGAAGATACGGGCAAGGCAAAACGGGCCTGAACCTGGAAATACAACTAGCAGCCTCACAAGGGCGTAGCAAGAAACAGCGCCGCAAGGACGGCGGATCGGTGTTGGGGGAGTAAGTAATCACGCTTGATCCCAAGGCGGTGGAGAGGTGCAAAGATATGAGTAAAAATCGGTTCGATCACACCAAGTACAAGCCGTTTCAACCAATCGGGCTCATGAATCGTAGTTGGCCTGACCAGGTTATCACTAAGGCGCCAACCTGGTGCAGTGTCGACCTGCGCGACGGTAATCAAGCCTTGATTGAACCGATGTCGGTAGGGCAAAAGAAAAAGATGTTCGAGTTACTTGTGGAGGTGGGCTTCAAGGAAATCGAGGTCGGGTTTCCGTCGGCTTCTCAACCAGATTTTGATTTTGTGCGCAGTCTGATTGAAGAAGGCAAAGTGCCTGACGATGTCACTATCCAGGTGCTGACCCAAGCTCGTCCTGAACTTATTCAACGAACATTTGAATCACTCAGAGGTGCCCGGAAAGCTATCTTGCATGTTTATAACTCCACCTCAATTGTCCAACGTGAGAAAGTATTCAAGACAGATAAATCAGGCATCATCGAGATAGCTGTAACCGGCGCCAAACAGGTCAAGAGGTGCTCCGAACTGCAGCCTGAAACAGAGTGGATATTTCAGTACTCACCAGAAAGTTTTACTGGGACCGAAGTGGATTTTGCAATTGAAGTGTGTGATGCAGTAAATGAGGTATGGCAGCCTACACCTGACAAACCAAGCATTATTAACCTGCCATCAACCGTCGAGATGGCGACACCCAATATTTACGCTGATCAAATTGAATTGTTTTGCCGCAATATCAAAAATCGAGATTCAGTTATCGTAAGTCTTCATACTCATAATGATCGTAGCTGCGCAGTCGCTGCAGCTGAGCTGGCGGTCATGGCAGGAGCGCAGCGTGTCGAAGGCACTTTGCTGGGTAACGGCGAGCGTACTGGTAATATGGATGTCGTAGTAATGGCTATGAACTTGTTCAGTCAGGGCATTGATCCCAAGCTCGATTTGCATGATATGGACCACATTGTGTCGGTCGTGCGTGAATGCACTCAGATAGATGTGCATCCGAGGCAGGCTTATTCTGGAGATCTGGTATTTACTGCATTTTCAGGTTCACACCAAGACGCTATTAAGAAGTGTCTCGATATTTACGAGGAAGGTACTACTTGGGAAATCGCATATTTGCCGATTGATCCTCGTGATATTGGTCGTACTTATCAGGATGTAATCCGGGTAAATAGCCAATCTGGTAAGGGCGGTGTGGCTTATGTGCTATCGAACAAGTTTGGTTTTCAATTGCCAAGATGGTTACAGATCGAATTCAGCCAAGTGATACAGAGAGTTACCGAAGATACAGGCCAGGAAATCCATCCAGACGAGATCTGGGAGTTGTTTAATCGGCACTACCTAGATAATGAGAAAGTACTCGGCCTCGAGAATTTCACAATCAAGAAGCATGGAGGCCGAGAGACATTTAAGGCTCATCTGAATTATTTCGGTAAAGATCTAGCTATTAGTGGTGAAGGTGACGGAGTGCTCGACGCCTTCGTCGAGGCCCTAAAAAAGGCTATAAATATTGATTTCGAAATTATGGAATATGGTGAGCACGCCCTAGGACAAGGTGCCGACGCTGAGGCAGTTACTTATATTCAGATTCGTTGTGACAGTCGGCGCTATAGCGGCGTAGCCATCAGCAAGGACATTATTGCTTCATCTCTGAATGCCTTTATGGGAGCTGCTAGCCAGTTGTTAAGAGAGCAGCAAGTTGCAGCTTGATTGTTAGTATCAAAAGCAGATTAAGCATAGAAAAGCGAGCTGATTTAAGCATCGCTTCCAGGGAGATTCAGGGTTGGTTTAGTCCCGCAAGTTGCCTGTGCCTTAATTCGGGCGATACGAATCTGAAGCATTCCTACAACTGAAATTGAGCTCTTTGGTCTAAAGAGACAGCGTAGCTACTTACCCTGATCTTCACGCTATTTCAAACTTTCCTTCTTATTGTTGCGACTAAAGCTTTAATATTCAGTATGCTGTGAAATGCACTATTTGGTGGTCTGAATGATATGCAAGAGTGATATCAGTCGATTGCCGCAGTTGTTAGATAGCACGGGACAGCATACTGATGAGCTTGGTTAATGAAGACGAAGCGCTAATAGCAGCAGCTCTTAACGGATCGACTTATGCTTGGGAGAAACTGGTCAAGCGCTACGAAACCCAGATTTTTAACTATAGTGTAAGGTTGACAGGAAACAGCTCTGACGCAATGGACCTGATGCAGGAGGTGTTCTTGGGAGTATACCGGAACCTGCATCGATTTCGGGGAGACGCAAAATTCAGCAGCTGGATTTTTCGTATCGCTCATAACAAGGCGGTGGACATGAATCGACGCCGGCGATTGTTGTCTAATCAGCTAAGAATGAATGATGATGAGTTCGATATTCTTGACATTCTTTCTGGCGATACCGGAAATGAACCAGATGAGAAACTGGGCACTCAACAGCAAAACGGTAAAATCACTAGAATGCTTGCCAGGCTATCGTTAGAACAAAGATTGGTCGTAGAATTTAAAGTGTTTCAATCGCTAACCTTTGATGAGATAGCAGTTATACAAGACATCTCGGCAAATACCGTAAAAACACGGTTTTATGCTGCTCTTAAAAAATTGAAAGCTGTATCGGAGGAAAATAATGTCCTGTCCTAAGACACAACATTTATTACAAGAATATTTTTCGGATGACCTGACCCCTCTGTCGAAAAAAGAAATCGAGAAACATATCTATTCGTGTGAGCAGTGTAGTAATGAATTGGAATTTTTCTTGTTGGCGCAAAGCAAAATGCACGGTTGGAAGGACCAGCGAGTTCCTCATTGGGATCGAGGAACCGGGTTATTCAAACGGGAACATCACCAGGAAAGAACAGAAACGGGATTTTGGAATCGCTGGCTATGGGTGCCTACGGCAGTCTCCCTCGTTATGTTCTGCGCCCTCCTATTTAACCTAAGTGTTGTTTCCAGCGAACAGGAATTCTCTATCTCTTTCGGAGCGAAATCATTTGATCGGCAGCTTCAAAGCCAATTAATAGAGTTCCAACAGCAGCAGCGAGCAGAGATGGATATCCTTGTATTGCAAGTTGAAGATCGGGTCAACAGTGGCAATGTACAATTAATGCGAACGGTAATGGAGCAAGCACAGGAGGCTACAGTGGAAAACCTCGATCGTATATATGCATATTTTGAACAGCAACGTTTACTCGATCTAGAGGATATGCGAGTGGGCTACCAAGAACTTGTAAACAGCGATTACGAAACAATTCGTTCGTTGCAGCAATTAGCTCAGTTCCACAGCTATCAGGGTAGCACCGTGCGCTAACGTGGTACGGGAGACCGCGATGATCAAGCGAAATAGATTATTAGGGGCCAGCATTGCTTTGTTGCTAACGTCGTTTAACACCGCCGCACAGGAGAGCAGGTTTGAGGAGCTACAACGCAGTATTGGCATGTTCTCTGGTATCTTAGAGGAAGTGTTGAAGCTTGATCAAAGACCCGGTCTATTTGGTTTAAGTTTGGCGGGAATCGAAAATAATTACTTGCTGGGTCAAGGCGTGATTTTCGAAATTCGTACGCCATTGGCTAACAGGCGAAACAGGATTAATCTGGCCTCGCTCAATTCTGCTATGCAGTCTCTGCAGTTCCGTCCCAATCCATTTGAGGCTGTCGGGACGGAGCCTTTCAGAGCAGACACTGATCTGCCCTCTCCATCAATATTGGCACTCGATGAAGCGAACGGCTACTACCGTGAAATGATGGAGAGGATCGCAAGTGTTGATTACTCCCTGTCAGTTAATACGGCCATCAAGCAGGCATCAGATTCTCTTCGCTCACTGCGATCTTTAGACAGTATTGAAAAGAATGACTATGAGGAAATACGAAACGAAATCGGAGCTCTCGGAGTTTCTGTGCAAAGTAATTTTGATCAGTTGCAGGAAATTGAACAGGAAATCCGTATAGCCAATACGAATGTTAAAGCCGTAGACAAGAGTAATCCTGAACAGGGATTGGGTAATGCACTTGCATTGCGCTTGGATGCTGTATCAGCCACTTTCGAACTTCTGAGAGAGCAAGCCCTGGAAAAGGCTCGGGAATTGAAGGAGCGCTCCGAAGCAGCTGAGCGCGAGTATGTCCAGCGCTGGGAACGAGATAAGATTGATTTTGAATCTAATCTCTATGCTGCCATGTGCAATTACGGTTCTATCCTACGTGAGCTGCCTGAAAATGAGAATATTTCTATCATACTTATCGGTCTTGGAGAAGAATCCGAAGAGTCCACCCGTCGCGTAAATAAGGTGCACATCATCAGCAAGACTTCTGTTCTCCAGTGCCAAAGCGGCGAGATCGATAGGCTAACACTGCAGCAAAGCTCCGTTCAATATAGCTACTAAAAAGGCGCAATTTTTACTATCTATTCAGTCTATTTTAAGGCCAACAGGCCAGGCTGACATTCCGGAATGGCGTCGAGCAAGAAGATTGTGGTAATTTCATTATAGCCTCCGACCAAGGTGACAGCCCTGGTTCGCGAATTTGAACGGAATTGTACTGCCGGGAAGCTGAATTTTGATTAGATAAGCAGGTTGGTTTAGAGGAGGCCCACAATGATAAATTTTGGCTTGGTTTTAGCCGGAAATATTCGATAAAATGGGGTTTGAATAGATTTGAGCTATTGCTGGCTTAAGCAGATTCAGGATGAGAACCAGTAGTTTTGGAGGAGAATTCGATGGACTGTCCGAAATGTAATTCAGAGATGCAAGAACTCAAGATTGAGACTTTGCATGGTCAAGTGATAATCGATAAATGTGTGGGCTGTAACGGCTTATGGTTAGACAATGGAGAAGGGGAGCAGTTGAAGGACGACTGGATGTCAGATTTTGCAGATAGTGGGGACCCAAACATTGGAAAGACTTATGACACCATACGTGATATTAAATGTCCTCGTTGCGGTGAGGCGATGCAGCATCTGAGTGATGCAAAGCAAACTCATCTGAAATACGAAGCCTGTGAACAGCACGGTATGTTCCTGGACGCAGGTGAGTTTACCGATTTCAAGTACGAGACATTGCTGGATAAGTTTCGTGATCTGGTGGATTCGCTAACACGCAAGTAGCTCTATAGCTGATTCTTTTCAAGAATGCCATTTGGGATGCTCCCAGATGGCGTTTTTTTTGGCTAGTTCTTCAAGCGTAGGGTACTTCCCAATGTCCGTCCAGTGAGCATTGCTATCATGAAAGTCTGATCCAGCTGAAACATGAAGAAATTTGGCTAATGCAATCTCGGTAAGATGTTTCTGAGTATGCAAGTCTACGTTTCCGTAACTCACTTCTATGGCATCACCCCCTGCAATGGCAAAATTACTCACCAGATTAGTTAGCTTTCGCTTACTTAATGGGTAGCGTGTCGGATGGGCGAGGACACTAAGTCCTTTAGCATTATGGATAGCATCGATCGCCTCTGTCATGTCACACCAGTTCGGCTCTACAAAAATACGCCCCCCCCTGGTTAGGAAAGTTTTAAAAGCCTTTTGACGATTCTTTACAATGCCCTTTTCTACCAAGAAGTCAGCAACATGACTTCGCGAAAGAGATTTACATGTCAATTTTGCGCAGTACTCTATTAGCCCATCGATACCCAATTTCTGCAATTCATTGCCCATCTCTTTTAACCGAGCTCGACGACCGGCTTGCTGTGCAAGTAGTAGTGATTCAAGTTGAGGCTCTTCTGAGTTGATACACAGACCTACTATATGAATTTCATGTCTTTGCCACTCGCAAGAGATTTCAACGCCTGGAATCAATGTAAGCATTGCGCTGATGTCCTTAACTTCGCCAATTGCCGCCGTACAATCATGATCAGTGATCGCCAGATGGGTAACTTGATTGGCTAGAGCTCGCTGTACCAAAAAAGAGGGAGAGTGCTTACCATCAGAATAGTGGCTATGGCAGTGTAGGTCGAACTTCATCTGTTATCTGTGAGCCTCATATCTTTATGGCACAGGTTACCCTGCATCTGACGGTTTTGCATAGAGCTAGATCAAATCCTGATCAAGAGCAGGTGGGTGAGGTACCTTAAGATGCACAGAAAGCTGAGATTGACCTCACAAGGTAGTATTTTAAACTCATCGGATGCATCTACATGTGGAAATTTCATTGGTATCCAGGCAAATTTTGGTACTTTTTGTTATACTTGACTAAATTACTTAGGTATTCGATAATTTCATCCGGTGTTGAGGCAAATAAGGCAATCACATGCGATTAACTACCAAGGGTAGATATGCCGTTACAGCAATGCTAGACCTAGCGATCCATAAGGCACAGGGACCGGTAAACCTGGCCGATATCTCGCACAGACAGGCAATTTCTCTTTCCTACTTGGAGCAGCTTTTTGCCAAGCTACGCAGGGGCTCGCTGGTCATTAGTGTGCGAGGCCCTGGAGGTGGCTACGAACTGCAACGTAGTTCCGAGGCTATCTTTATTGCTGAAATAATCGATGCTGTCAACGAATCAGTAGATACAACAAGATGTCATGGGGCCGGTGACTGCCAAGGTGGAGAAACGTGCCTAACTCATTACCTATGGGAAGATTTAAGCAATCAGATCCACAATTTCCTCGAAGACATTAGCCTTGCCGACCTCGTGGCAAAAAGTGAAATAAAGCTCATCGCCGCAAAACAAGATCGACAGCGAATGGTTGTTAACGAGAACATTAGAGAGATCGGCGAAGCGAATGATTTACGTATACCGCATAGCAGTCTGTGAAAAAGTAGAGGCGGAGAAAAAATGCAATTCCCTATTTATCTAGATTACTCATCCACCACCCCAGTGGATCCGCGCGTGGCAGAAAAGATGATGGAATGTCTGACGATGAAAGGTAATTTCGGTAATCCGGCTTCCCGGTCTCATGTGCCAGGCTGGAAAGCTGAAGAAGCTGTGGAAACGGCACGACGCCACGTGGCTGATCTAGTTAATTGCGATCCCCGTGAAATCGTATGGACTTCTGGTGCGACCGAAGCGGACAACTTGGCCATCAAAGGAGCTGCCCACTTTTATAATAAAAAGGGCAAACACATTGTTACCTCCAAGATAGAACACAAAGCAGTGCTCGACAGTTGTCGTCAGTTAGAAAGAGAAGGCTATGAGGTAACGTATCTAGATCCTTCCAAATCCGGGATTATCTCTCCGGAATCCGTAGCTGCCGCCATTCGATCAGATACAACACTGGTTTCATTAATGCATGTCAATAATGAGATTGGCGTGATTAACGACATCGAAACAATCGGAAAAATTACGCGTGAAAACAAAGTCATCTTCCATGTTGATGCGGCACAGAGTGCAGGTAAGTTGAATATCGATCTTAAAAAAATGCAGGTCGATCTGGTGTCTCTCACTACTCATAAGATTTACGGACCAAAAGGAATTGGTGCTCTATATGTGCGCCGTAAGCCACGTATACGGATTGAGCCTCAAATGCATGGCGGTGGTCATGAGCGGGGCATGCGTTCTGGCACACTACCAACTCATCAAATTGTCGGGATGGGTGAAGCCTTTAGGATTGCCAAGGAAGAGATGATTGAGGAAAACGCACGAATACTGGCTCTGCGAAATAGGTTACTTGAGGGGTTTGGCGATATTGAAGAGGTTTACGTAAACGGAGACCTCGACTACCGCGTCGCGGGGAATCTCAACATCAGTTTCAATTTTGTGGAAGGTGAATCTCTCATGATGGCGCTTAGGAATCTGGCAATTTCTTCTGGATCCGCATGTACCTCAGCGAGCCTGGAGCCCTCTTATGTGTTAAGGGCGCTAGGACTGAATGACGAACTAGCTCATAGTTCCTTACGAATTACGATAGGGCGGTTCACCACGGAAGAAGAAGTTGATTACGCGATCGAGAAAATTCACGAAGCAGTTGCGAAACTAAGAGAACTATCACCTCTCTGGGATATGTACAAAGAAGGTGTTGATCTTGATCAGGTGCAATGGGCTGCTCACTAGGTAATAAAGATTTTTAATGACATTTTAAAGCTAAATTAAAATGACCCGCTTTTTAGTCATGAGAGGAAATTATGGCATATTCAGACAAGGTTTTAGATCATTATGAAAATCCACGCAATGTTGGCAAGCTGGATGACAAAGATTTGAATGTAGGGACAGGTATGGTAGGAGCTCCGGCCTGTGGCGACGTAATGCGATTACAGATTAAAGTCGATGGCAAAGGCGTTATCGAAGACGCCAAGTTTAAAACTTATGGTTGCGGATCGGCGATTGCATCCAGTTCGTTACTGACTGAATGGGTCAAAGGGCGATCTCTGGACGAGGCTACTGAGATCAAAAATAAAGATATCGCCGATGAACTAGGGCTACCTCCGGTAAAGATACACTGCTCGGTATTGGCCGAAGATGCTATCAAGGCTGCCATAGCCGATGTGAAGCAGAAACGGGACGGGTCAGACTAGCCCCGAGGAAGCGCTAACGAGAAGGTCTCGCTCCTAGCGGATTATCAGTAGGGAATTACATACCATGGCAATATCGATCACTGAAAATGCGGCGCAGCATGTTGCCGAACAATTGGCGAATAGAGGCCATGGCCTGGGCATTCGCGTAGGAGTGACAACCACAGGATGTTCTGGCATGACTTATGTGCTGGAATTTGTCGATAAACTAGAAGCCGGTGATCAGGTATTTGAGAACCAGGGTGTAAAGATCGTTGTCGATCTCAAGAGCTTAGCCTACATTGATGGTACAGAGATGGATTTCGTTAAACAGGGTGTTAATGAAGGATTCGAATTCTCGAACCCAAATGCGAAAGGTGAATGTGGTTGTGGCGAGAGTTTCAGTATTTAGTTGCAGTGAAGACAATAAGAACCTTCCATTTTAGCCAGATAATCATATAGTCAGAGTAGTTAAACTCGGGTATCTCTATCCCAGCGTAACCTAGCTTACCAGAATTTAAGTCCGATCCAATTGTGCAAAAGATAAGCCAGAACTTTTTTGATCTCTTCGGAATTCCCGAGTCGTTTACCATAGATCTCGAGTTGATTGGAGAGAAATATCGAGATTTACAGACAAAAGTCCATCCGGATCGATTTGCTAATGCTGGAGAACAGGAGAAGCTAGTTGCAGTGCAGTATAGCAGCTATTTAAATGAGGCATTTGGCACTTTAGTATCACCGATTAAGCGAGCGGCATACATGCTGGTTCTCCATGATTTGGATGTTGAGCACTTTGATCAGTCTGAACTCAGCATGGATCTTCTATTGGAACAAATGCGCTTGCGTGAAGCGCTCGATGAGTTATCCAAAGAGGAATCCCAACTGGCGGAGATAAGTGAGTTAAAGGCTGAAGTTGCAAAGAAATTTCAACAGAGTCAACTTGATTTTGCCTCATATGTAGACAAGGGCCAACTACCGGCAGCGAAGCAGACTTTCCATGAGATGCAATTTTTAAACAAATTGCTAACGGAAATTGAAACCAAGGAAGAGCAGAGACTCGGATACTAAATGGCCTTGTTACAAATTTCAGAACCTGATTGTAAACCGGCCATGCCTGCCCACAAGCTGGCAGTGGGAATTGATTTGGGAACAACTAATTCTCTCGTAGCCACAAGTTGTGGTGAAAGAGTGGAGATTTTGCCGGACCAAACCGGAGAGTATCTGATGCCGAGTGTCGTTCGGTACCGGAAGGGTTTGATACCTGTAGTAGGCGAGAAGGCCAAAGCCTCAGTCATAACTGATCCTGAAAATACAGTCGTATCAGTCAAGCGATTGCTGGGTAAGACTGCTACTGAGATTAGAAATAGTGACCGTGTCGGCAGATATCAGCTGGACTCGTCCAAGGATGAAAGTGCTCCCGCATTGTTAACTGCCGCTGGCTCTCGAGACCCAGTTCAGGTATCTGCCGATATTTTGTTGGCGCTGGTCAGCCGAGCAGAAGAATTCCTCAAAGGAAAGCTGGATGGTGCGGTAATCACTGTACCGGCTTATTTCAACGATGCTCAACGCCAGCAAACAAGGGATGCCGCGCGACTTGCTGGATTGAATGTGCTGCGCCTAATAAATGAACCTACTGCAGCTGCTGTGGCCTATGGATTGGATAGCAAAGACCAAGGGAACGTGGTGGTTTTTGATCTAGGTGGTGGTACTTTTGACGTTTCACTGTTGAGTCTCAAGAAGGGTGTCTTTCAAGTTTTAGCCACTGGGGGAGACACTGATCTTGGAGGAGATGATTTTGACAATGTGCTAGGGGAGTGGTTGAACGCGCAAGCACTTGCAGGTAAAAAGCTTGATGTAGTCGAACAAAGTAAGTTGCTCCACTATGCGAATCAGGTGAAACATCAATTGAGCAATCTCGAATCTGTAGAATTGGATTATGCCGGCTGGACGGGTCGCTTGAGTAATGCGAAGTTCGCCACTCTTTGCCAGGATTTGACTAGTCGTACTATCAAAATGTGCCGACGGGTGCTGCGCGATGCCTCAAAGTCCGTCGCTGAAATAGATAATATCGTTATGGTGGGTGGAGCAACCCGTATGCCTTTAATCAGGTCGGCTGTTGAGGAATATTTCGGGAAAGCTCCATTGACGCATATTGACCCGGATAAAGCGGTAGCGGTTGGGGCAGGCATTCAAGCTGAAATATTAATCGGCAATAAATCCGCGGATAATTTTCTGCTGCTGGATATCAATCCGCTGTCTCTGGGAATTGAGACGATGGGTGAACTGGTGGAGAAGATTATTCCAAGGAATACCACCATTCCAGTTGCTCGTGCCCAGGAGTTTACGACATTTAAGGACGGTCAGACTGCTATGAGCCTGCATGTTGTGCAGGGAGAACGAGAGCTTGTCAGTGACTGCCGATCGCTAGCCCATTTTGAGCTTCGCGGTATTCCCCCTATGGTTGCGGGCGCTGCAAAGGTTCGAGTTACTTTTCAGATAGATGCTGATGGATTGCTCAGCGTAATGGCTGAAGAATCCAGTACCGGGAAAACCGCCGAAATTCAGGTAAAACCAAGCTATGGTCTAGATGCTGATTCTATTGAACAGATGCTGAAGTTGTCCCATGAATACGCCCGTGAAGATATGGAACAGCGTACTTTAAGAGAGGCTCAACTTGAGGCTAACCAGCTAATCGATGCAATCGATGCGGCCACACGGGCTGATGGTGGTTTACTAAGTGAAGAAGAAGCTAACTCAATTGCATCAATCATTGCTGAACTTAGGCAGGCTATAGAATGTAAAAGTAGCGAACTCATTCATGAACTGACTGAGAACCTAAATAGGGTAAGCAGCGCGTTCGCGGCGCGCCGGATGGATATGCAGATTGGCAAGGCGCTGCGCGGTGAGTCAATTGATACAGTTGATAAATCCGTCAAATAAGTACAGACAGGGGCACCGATAACAAAATGCCGAAATTAATCTTTCTACCTCACGAAGTAATTTGTCCTGAAGGAGCTGAGATCGACTCAGAGCCAGGTGTAAGCATTTTGAATGCTGCCCTTGCTAAAAATATTTCTATCGAGCATGCCTGTGAAAAATCCTGTGCCTGTACGACCTGCCATATCATCGTAAGAGAAGGTATCGATTCGCTCGATGCGGCAGAAGAGAATGAGGAAGACTATCTCGATAAAGCCTGGGGCCTGGAACCAGAATCACGACTCAGTTGTCAGGCATTAGTAGCCGATAAAGATCTATTGATTGAAATACCCAAATACACGATTAACATGGTTTCAGAAGAACACTAACCCGAGGGATGGAAGAATGAAGTGGACCGATATTTACGACATCGCGATAGAACTCGCCGATGCTTATCCTGACACGGACCCTCAGTATATAAATTTTGTCGACCTGCGAACCTGGATTCTTGCCTTAGACGATTTCGAGGATGATCCTGACCGTTGTGGAGAGAAAATTCTAGAGGCCATCCAGATCGCCTGGATAACTGAAATAGCTGACTAATACGTTGAATAAGCGGAGATTTTTGGCCATTGCTTCTTGAATAAAAAGCGTACAAAACAGCTGGATACTCACGTATAATGCGCGATCTTTTTCGAATACAGATGACTAGGAGTTAGGATGGCGACCGAACGTACTCTTTCCATTATCAAACCGGATGCAGTAGGAAAAAATATTATTGGTAAAATCTATAGCCGATTTGAGAAAGCAGGACTGAAAATCGTGGGTGCCAAGATGTTGTTTTTAAATGATGAAACAGCGGGTGGGTTCTATGCGGAACATAAGGGTAAGCCATTCTATGACGATCTGATCACCTTCATGACTTCCGGGCCGATCATGGTGCAAGTATTGGAAGGTGAAGGGTGTGTTACGCTGAACAGGGAGCTGATGGGAGCGACCAATCCAGCTGAAGCAGAGGCCGGTACTATCAGGGCTGACTTTGCCAAGTCTATAGATGCCAATGCTGTACATGGATCAGATTCCACCATATCTGCTGAGCGTGAAGTCAACTATTTTTTTTCTGAGGAAGAAGTTTGTTCCTGACTTAATTTATCCGTGGGGCTGAGAGATCATGTCGGCAACTACTACCTTTCCAAATTTGGCCGGAATGAGCCGAGAAGGCTTGCGCGCTCTGTTTGCTGAATATGGAGAGAAACCATTTCGAGCCGAGCAAGTAATGAAATGGATCCACCAACGCGGGGTATTGGATATCGATTCAATGACCGATATCAGCAAAAACCTGCGTGAAAATCTTAAGCAGTCTACTGAAATTCGTTTACCAGTTATTGTCGAGAGTTATGTTTCAGACGACGGCAGCCGCAAGTGGATCATTGAAATTACCAGTGGCAGCAAAGTTGAAATGGTTTATATACCTGAGGCTGGAAGAGGAACGCTGTGTGTATCCTCTCAGGCTGGTTGCTCGCTGGATTGCAGTTTCTGTGCAACTGGCAAACAGGGTTTTGATAGGAACCTCAGTTCAGCTGAAATAATCGGGCAATTATGGTTGGCTAATGAACAGCTCGGCATTTTCGAAGGTATGCCAAAGCGCGTGAGCAATGTTGTCATGATGGGTATGGGTGAGCCACTTCTTAACTTTGAAAATGTGATGGACGCGACTAGCCTCATGATGGATGACTGTGCCTATGGATTGTCTAAGCGGAAAGTCACCATTAGCACATCTGGGGTGGTGCCCGCGATTGATCGTATGAAAGACTACACGGACGCATCCCTTGCTATTTCATTACATGCGCCCAACGATGCACTGCGCAGTCAGCTGATGCCCATAAATAAGAAATATCCAATCAAAGAGTTATTCCGTGCAGTTCGTGGCTACTTTGCCAGCTTGCCGGACAAGCGGGTCCCGGTTATTGAATATATACTAATTAGTGGGATTAATGATCATCGGCAGCACGCACGGGACTTGGCAGAGCTATTGAAATCGCTGCCATGTAAGATCAACCTGATCCCTTTCAATACATTCGATAAGAGCAGCTATCGCAAATCCAGTAATTCTTCGATAAGTAATTTTCGCCAAATTCTTAAGAAAGCAGGCTGCACCGTAACGGTTCGTACCACTCGCGCTGACGACATCAGTGCAGCTTGTGGTCAATTGGTAGGGGATGTGACGGATAAGACTCGGCGCGCTGCGCGGGGGGAGAAAAGAGTAGCAAATAAGGCTGTGGAAAACTTCGGATCTACTGATATTTTGGCTATTGTTAGCGACAGAACATAATGGGAAAGTTTCGTTAAATGACTTCTATGGCTGCAGTTCAATGCTAATATTTATATGTCAGCTTTGGAACAATTGCTGATTAGGTCTCGGAATAAATTCTAGAGTGCCACATACTATTTTTAATAGAATTACTTAAGCGCATTTTTTGCAGGATTAACCAGAATATTCAAAATTTCAAAGATCAATCGATGCAAACTGACCAGCTCTCAGAAAATCTGACCAAAGTTGTCAGCGATCCAGAAGCCGGCTTGACCGCAGGCGAACTATTGCGGCGCGAACGACTGCGCATCGGGTTGACTGAAAAAGAAGTTGGTAACAGCCTGCACATAACGGTGCATTATGTGAAAGCAATGGAATCGGACAGCTATGAAAAACTACCTAACGCTGTTTTTGCAAAAGGCTATATCAAGCACTACGCTATACTTTTGGAATTAGATACGGATGATCTCCTGGAGCGCTACCAGGAGCTGGCTATCCGTAAATCTGAATTAAACCAGGAGGTGAGTACGCGGCAGAGTCGCCGGCGCAAGGATAAAAATAAACTATGGGTAGTTCTCTCGGTAACCGTTTTTATATGCGGATTTACTGTTTTATGGGCTTACAATTATTTTGCCGCCACTGTTGATAATGTGCCAGCGCCCGACGCACCTATAATAAATTCGGCTTCTGCGTTTCCGCCTAATATTGATTTCAATGAGACACTTAATACTTTAGCTGCAGAAGTCGGTGGGACAAACACAGCCGATCTTCTTACAGAAACTATCCTGCCATTAGGCGCCAAATTGTCCACTGGGATGGAAGCGGCTGAGCGTTTTATCGAGATTGTTGCAGCAGGTGATGATGTGCTGAGGATTAGCTTTAGTGGACAGAGCTGGGTCGAAATCAATGATGTGAATGCTAATCAGATTCACCGTGACATCAGTTTGGCAGGGGATGTCGTAGAAATCCGTGGTAGATCACCCTTTAATATTTTGCTGGGTGATGCAACATTCGCCCGTTTAACTTTTAACGGTGCTGAGATTAATGTTTCCGATAATATTCGTATCGATAATTCGGCACGTCTTACTGTGGGCCCGTAGTTTGGAGGTACTGTGATTAAGGTTCATCCACATATTACTCGTCGCAAAACTCGCCAGATTATGGTGGGTGATGTGGCTGTGGGTGGCAATGCGCAAATTTCCGTCCAAAGCATGACGAATACTGAGACTACGGATGTAGATGCTACGCTTGAGCAGATAAAACAAATGGTCACTGCTGGGGTGGACATAGTAAGGGTTTCAGTACCAACGATGGATGCGGCCGAAGCATTTAAGCAGATCCGGAGTAAGGTTCGAGTCCCATTAGTGGCTGATATACATTTTGATTATCGCATTGCACTAAAAGTGCTGGATTACGGAGTGGATTGCCTGCGAATCAACCCTGGAAACATTGGCAGTGAGGAGCGCATCCGAGCAGTGATCGACAGTGCGAAAGATAAGGATATCCCTCTGCGCATAGGCGTCAATGCCGGTTCGTTGGGCAAATCCTTATTGCGAAAGTATAAGGAACCCTCAGCCGAGGCAATGGTGGAATCGGCGCTGAATCAGATTGATATTCTCGACAAGCTGGATTTCCAAAATTTTAAAATCAGTCTTAAGTCGTCTGAAATATTTATGACAATGGCTGCCTACCGCGGATTGGCTAACCAGATCGATCAACCTTTTCATATGGGTATAACCGAGGCGGGGGGGCTCCGCACAGGCACTGTCAAATCAGCTATAGGCTTGGGAGCCTTATTAATGGAGGGTATAGGAGATACCATTCGGGTCTCATTGGCCGCCGACCCGGTAGAGGAGGTGAAAGTGGGGTTCGACATCCTGAAGAGTCTCGGGCTCCGGCATAAAGGAATAAACCTAGTAGCATGTCCAAGTTGTTCACGCCAGAATTTCGATGTAATAGGTGTTGTTAATGAACTTGAGTCACGGTTGGAAGATATCACTACTCCGATGGATTTGGCTGTTATTGGTTGCATTGTTAACGGTCCCGGAGAAGCCAAGGTCGCAGAGATAGGTCTAACTGGTGCCAGTCCCAACAATCTTGTTTATCTAGACGGTATGCCCGATCATAAAATTAGTAATGACAATCTGGTTGAAGAACTCGAATCAATGGTTCGCGATAGAGTGAAGGCTAAACAGTCAGCAAAAAAAGATCTCATTGCTTCCGGGTAGTTAACTCAGGTAGCGTTTTTATATGGCAAAACTTCAAGCAATTCGGGGAATGAGTGACACGCTTCCTGATCAGTCTCTGAGTTGGCAATACTTGGAATCTGCTTTTCAGCGTATCGTCAAGCGGTTCGGTTATCGGGAAATTCGGTTTCCCATAATAGAACGGACTGAGGTCTTTAAACGTTCTATCGGGGAAGTCACTGATATCGTTGAAAAGGAAATGTACAGTTTCGACGATCGAAATGGTGATAATGTCAGTTTGCGTCCTGAAGGTACCGCCGGGTGTGTGAGAGCCGCAAATCAGCACGGGCTGCTCTACAACCAACAACAAAGGTTGTGGTATTCCGGCCCCATGTTTCGACATGAGCGGCCACAGAAGGGGCGCTATCGGCAGTTCCACCAGTTCGGAGTTGAAGCTTTTGGCATGGCTGGACCGGACATTGACGCTGAAATTCTGCAACTCTCCGCCAGTCTTTGGAAGGAACTAGATCTAAGCGAATATTTAACTCTGCAAATCAACAATATCGGTAATGCGGAGGATCGTAACCGCTATGGTATTGCTCTGACGGAGTTTCTGAAATCAAAAGCCCAGCAATTGGACGAGGATGCCCGCAACCGCATATACACTAACCCAATGCGGGTGCTGGAGAGTAAGATTCCAGAGGTGCAACAAGCTTTGCAAGGTTGTCCGAAATTACAGGATTTTGTCTCCGAAGCAAGCCAGGAACATTATCTAGCGCTGCAGGGCTTACTCATGCGAGCGAACATTCCTTTTATCGAAAATGCTCGCTTGGTGAGAGGGCTTGATTACTACAATTATTGTGTCTATGAATGGACTACTGAATCGCTAGGAGCCCAGGGTGCAGTATGTGGGGGAGGACGGTACGACGGACTAGTTGAGATGCTAGGAGGCAAGTCAACGTTAGCTGCTGGATTTGCTATCGGCATAGAAAGATTGATTCTAATGCTGGATTCTCTAGGCAAAGTTCCTGAAGAGGTGCGCAAGTCTATTGATGTTTACGTGCTAGTTGTAGGTGCAAATCTAGCTGAGCAGGCATTGGAACTGGTCCAGCGAATTCGTACTGAGTTCCCGCAATTAGGAGTCGTTTCGCACTGTGGCGGCGGCAAGTACAATAGTCAGTTGAAAAGAGCGTTTAACAGTGGTGCACGACTGGCAGTAATACTTGAGCGTGAAGACACCGGATCGAACGATCTCAAAAACGCAAAAATCCGGCGACTAGAAGACTCCAAAGAATCTGAGACGGTCGAGATTGCGAATATTCTCCCTAAACTCGGTGAATTTCTGCAAAATTCAGGCAGCTAAGCGCCGATTATCGTGCCCCCAGCGAAACAAACCTGTAAAATCGCGATCTGAGCATTCAAGTACTACAAATGGTTAAGCCTAGGAGTGGGTCGTGGCATTAGACGCGGCAGAAGAAGAAAGCATAGAAGCCATTAAGAAATGGTGGCATGAAAACTGGAAGCAATTAGCGTTACTCGTTGTAATAGGTTTTCCGGGCTATTTTGGCTGGCAACTATGGCAAAATTCCCAGGCAACAGAAGCCGAGACAGCCTCGGACCTATACGAAGAGGTCCTTTCACTGGCGATTTCAGAACCTGGGGCACCAGTAACCGAACAGGAAAGTCTTCGAATACTGGACTTGTTCGAGCTGTTAAAGGCTGACTATCCCAGCTCCGTTTATGCCCTCTATGGAGCCTTGTTTGCTGCTCAACAATCCGTTAATGCTAGTGACCTTGGCGCCGCGGAGGAATCCCTGCAATGGATACTCGATAACCGGCAAGACAGTCTATTTAGCCGGACTGATGAAGGTTTGATACTTACTGCTAATCTGCGTTTGGGAAGAGTTATCTTAGCCAAAGGTGAGTCGGAACGCGCACTAAACTTGGTAAATAGTATCGATCCGAAAACTTTTGAGGCAGGTTTCGCCGAGCTCCGTGGAGATATTTATGCGACCATGGGGCGTATTGTCGATGCTAGAGATGCTTATATCGCTGCTCAGGAAGCGGGTTCCAACACCGAAGGATTGCGGATGAAGCTGGACGACCTGTCCGACGAGAGTTAGAGAATATTCAGGCCCATCATGAAACCCCTACCAATCCAATTTCTTAGAAAAAAACCCCTATTTGTTAAGGTGCTAACCTTACTATTTGTCTTTTTAAGCTTGAGTGCCTGCAGCAGTTTTAGCTGGAACCCCCTTAACTGGTTTGGCGGCGATGACGAGGTAAATCCACCAGTTGAATTACAAGCGATCCAGGCTGAAATTAGTTTGCAAACCGAATGGAGCGTGAATATTGGTAATGGTCAAGGAAGTAATTACACGGAAATTACGCCAGCCATCGATGGGGATCTAATTTTTGCTGCCAGTGAAGATGGTGATATTGCGGCTATTGCGACTGACTCGGGTGACGTACTCTGGCGTAAGCGATTGCGTACCGTAATTACTGGTGGGGTTGGAGCAGGAGATGGCCTAGTTATGGTCGGTACCGAGCAAGCTGAGATCGTAGTCCTCGATCAGGTCACAGGTGATGAGCTTTGGCGCAAGGCTGTATCGAGCGAAGTTCTTTCTCCCCCGCAGACCAATGGTGATGTAGTTGTCGCGCAGACCGTAGATGGCAAGTTATTGGCGCTAGACATTCAAGACGGCAATCAGCGTTGGATTTATGAAACAAACCTACCGGCATTAACGTTGCGGGGAACTAGCAGGCCTGTGATTACATCCACAGGCGCAGTCATTGCTGGATTTAGTAACGGCACACTGGTTGCAGTATCCGCCGCAGACGGCATCTGGCGCTGGGAAGAGCGAGTAGCAGTGCCAGAAGGGCAATATGACATCGATCGTGTTATTGACGTTGATGGTGATTTGTTGCTCGATGGTAATCGCGTTCTGGCCTCCAGCTATCAGGGTAATCTGATGGCATTTGATATTACATCAGGGCGAATAGTCTGGGGAATGGAAGCCTCTAGCTATCACGGCCTCGACCGGGGTTTTGGAAATATTTACTATTGCAATGATCGTAGCCACATTGTTGCCGTTCGAGATAATAGCAACGATGTAGTGTGGGAGAATGAAAATCTGGCTTATCGAGCCATTACTGCCCCAACAGCAATAAACAACTATGTCGCTGTAGCAGACTTCGAGGGTTATTTACACTTGCTCTCTCAGATCGATGGTCGGATCGTTGGTCGGAGCCGTATAGATAGTGATGGCGTCAGATCTAATCTTTTAGTTAAGGACGGCTGGCTGTACGTATATGGTAACAGTGGCAGGCTAACTGCGTTATCCTTGCGATAGGTTTAGCCCTTCCACCGAAGACGATTCAGACAGGGTAATACCATGAGGCCAGTCATCGCTCTCGTTGGGCGCTCCAATGTAGGTAAATCTACTCTCTTCAATCGGCTGACCCGTTCTCGCAGCGCAATCGTGGCGAACTTGCCTGGTTTAACTCGTGACAGACAGTATGGTGAAGGCAGTATAGACGGGAAGTCGTTTATAGCTATCGATACTGGGGGTATAAATATCGGTGACGAAGGTATTGATCAAGAAATGGCCTCGCAGTCCTTGCAGGCCATCGCTGAAGCAACAGTTTGCCTGTTCCTGGTCGACGCCCGTGATGGGTTAACGGCCGATGACAATATGATTTTGGATTACTTGCGAAAGCAAAACAAGCACGGCTACCTTGTAGTAAACAAAATTGATGGTATGGATGAGAACGAAGCAGTAGCTGAATTTTATGCGCTTGGCATAGCAAATATTTTTCCTATCACAGCGACTCAGGGAAGTGGAGTGAAAACTATGCTTACCACCATTCTTGATGAGTTCGATGATTCCGACGAGGATGCATATCCTAAAAGAGAAATAGAAGGAATAAAAATTGCAATTGCGGGGCTTCCGAACGTGGGAAAATCCACCCTAGTTAATCGTATGCTGGGAGAAGAGCGAGTGGTTGTGTACGATCAACCTGGCACTACACGCGACAGTATTTATATCCCATTTGAACGGCTAGGAAAAAAATATACGCTGATTGATACCGCAGGGATTAGACGGCGGGGCAAAACTAGGGAGATAGTTGAGAAATTTTCCGTCGTGAAATCTCTGCAGGCTATTGGGGATTCAAACCTTGTTATTCTTATACTCGATGCACATAAAGGTATTGTGGAACATGATCTGCACTTATTAGGTTATGTCATTGAAACCGGGCGGGCACTGGTGATCGCGATAAATAAATGGGACGGTATGGATAAGGAAGGAAAAGACTTGGTCAAATCAGAAATCCGTCGACGGCTCACCTTTGTTGATTTTGCTAAAATCCATTTTATCTCTGCTCTTCATGGGACTGGGGTAGGAGATTTATATAAATCGATACATACCGCTTATAATTCAGCCCGCAAAAAATTAACAACAAACCGATTAACCCGAGTGCTACAGAATGCCGTGGCTGATCACGCTCCACCGGTCGTTAATGGCCGTCGAATCAAGTTACGCTACGCCCATGCAGGAGGGCATAATCCCCCAATTATCGTGATTCATGGAAAACAATCGAGAAAACTTCCTAGTCATTATACTCGTTATCTGGAGAAGACGTTCAGGAAAAGATTAAAGTTGGAAGGCACACCAGTACGTATCGAATTACGTAGCGACGATAATCCTTACATTAAGAGTGAAAAGCAGCTTACTAACAAGCAGGTAGCTAGGAAGCGTAAGATTATAAAAAATCGTAAATATCTAAAAAGATAAAGCCATGTCAATCGGTATACAAAATATTCGCGAGGCTGCTGAGCGATTGCGAGGTGTGACGGTCAAGACACCAATTCACCAGAATCGTTATCTTAATGAACAGGTGGGCGCGAGGGTCTATATTAAGCCTGAGTGCTTGCAGCATATTGGTGCATTCAAGTTTCGCGGAGCCTACAACAGACTAAGTCAAATGGACGAAACGCAACGCGCGCGAGGTGTAGTTGCCTTTTCCTCTGGAAACCATGCTCAAGGAATAGCACTGGCAGCAAAATTGCTGGGTATCAAGGCCACAATCGTCATGCCAACGGATGCACCACTTTTAAAGCTGGAGGGAACAGAGCAGCTAGGAGCAACAATCTTTCCTTATGACCGGACCACCGAATCTCGGGAGGATATTGCAGCAAATATCGCAATGAGCACGGGTGCAACATTAGTACCAGCCTTTGAGGACCTGGATATCATTGCGGGGCAAGGTACTTGCGGGCTTGAGATCATGGAGCAGCTTGCCGCTCTGGATACTGTCCCTGATCAGGTGCTCATACCTTGTGGAGGGGGAGGATTGTTGGCGGGCTCTTCCACTGCAGTTAAGGCAATATCCCCTGAAACTGCAGTTTATGGCATTGAGCAGGAAAACTATGACGATCATTTATTATCCAAGCGCACCGGCAAAAGGGTCAGGATCGATGGTTCTGTGCCCACTATGTGTGATGCGCTAATGGCAGCGACACCAGGAGAAATTACTTGGTCGATAAATAGTGAAACGGTGGATGATTTTCTAGTCGTGAGCGAAGACAATGTGGCGCATGCAATCTCGTACGCTTTTCGCTATCTTAAACTGATAGTAGAACCAGGAGGAGTGGTTGCCTTGGCTGCTCTGCTGGCCAACAAATTGGTAGTAAAAGACAGGTCAGTTGCTATTGTTCTTTCTGGTGGCAATATTGATCGGAATACTTTTCTTCAGTGCCTGGAACAATATCCCTCGCCGTAATAATTGCCAGATATCTGATATAAAGGAGAATTAGCACTTGTCGGATGAAATTCGTTATCACGATCTAGGGTATGGAATTACCTGCATTGATACCCAGTTATACCGATCGGGGCTGGCTGCCTGCTATTTAATAGAGCACGATGGCATGGTGGGATTCGTTGATACTGGTACCAACAATTCTGTTTCTATCTTGCAAGAAGTCTTAAGGCGCAAGGGTATAGCCAACGAAAAAGTTAACTATATTATGCCGACTCACGTACACCTCGATCACGCTGGTGCGTCCGGAAAATTAATGCAAGAATTTCCAGAAGCCACGCTATTGGCCCATCCCCATGCTGCCCGTCATCTAGCTGATCCCACTAAGTTAATACAAGGATCGCAGGCAGTATACGGCGAGAAAGCCTTCAAAAAAATGTTTGGAAAATTGATCCCAGTTGCTGTAGAGCGAATACAGGAAGCCACAGATGGTTTCGAATTGGATTTTAATGGTAGAAAATTACTTTTTATCGATACTCCTGGTCATGCCAAGCATCATTACTGCATCTATGATGAGCAGAGTAGTGGCTTGTTCACAGGAGATACCTTTGGAGCCAGTTATCCGGAATTAAATCTAGGTCGAAGGAGATTTATATTCCCGCCCACCACGCCTGTCCAATTTGACCCTGATGCTTGGTTGGAAACTCTTGATAAATTAATGGAGCTGAGTCCAGCTAGGGTATTCATCACCCATTTTGGTATGCATGAAGGCGTAGAGGGTTTAGCCAAATTACTGCGGCAGGCGATCGGGGATTATGCAGCAATTGCTCAGGAATTCGCCAGCTCGGAAAACCGCTGCAAGCGTATCAGCGAATGCATTCTTCAAGATAGTATCAATTATCTATTGGACCAGCACTGCGGCTTTGATGTTGCGACCATCCATCATCTTATTAGTTTCGATATGGAACTGAATGCTCAGGGTCTAGATTATTGGTTAACAACTCAGAATGTAACCTAATCAGCAGGGCTGCCGCTTGGCCGTGACCAGTTGCTCCTGCTACGAAATAAGTAGCAAGACGGTCATTCTATAGTTGCCGTCATGGCATTCATGTATATACGTTTATCCGTATTAGGTGATAGCCATGAATAATCATTCGGCGACAGGTTTTGAGCCGTCTTCAAATTCTTCATTCACTACTTCCAGGATTCGGGCTCGGCTAGGGCTGGCTAGTAATCTGCCATTTATAAATACTGCTGGGGTGGAACGCACACCTGAAGCATTGCCTCCTCGCTGATCATTGCGCACTTTCAGAATGACTTCATCAGATTCTAAGTCGGCACTTAATTGTTCTAGATCAAGGTTCAGTTCTAGCGCATAACTTTCAAATTCGTCTTCGACTGTGGGTAGCCGGGTCCAGATGGTCTGGGCAGCAAATAGGAAATCGTGCATCTCCCAGAACTGCCCTTGTCTGCCAGCAGCCTCAGCGTAAAGCGCTGCCGTCCACGAATGCTGGTGTGTCGCTGTTAAAGGGAAATGCCTAAATATAAGGTGAGCTTTGTCGCTAATACTCGGCCATAGTCGCTTCATGGCTTGATGCTCAGTTGCACAAGCTGGGCATTGAAAGTCTGCATATACCACAATAGAAACAGGGTTACTTTTTTGGCCAAAAATATGTTCGTTTTCAGCAATTTCTATCGGAGAGTAGGTAGGGCCTTGATTGAATAGTGTGTATAAAACAAATAGGAGTAATACGGGGGCAATACCGAACAATGCTATTTTAATCAGAAGCCGCATTGACTGTTCACGTTGCTTAGCCGCGTGTTGTTTTTGGCTTTTTATCTTGAGTTGCTGTTCTCTTTTGCTCATCTCTAATAATTTCCTGCATCTAAGTTCTAATTACTACACTAGGATTTCAATTATTCTTTGGCGGATAGCCTAGATTCGGTCATCTGTCTGGTTTAGCGTGACTTGTTAGAGTATAGCTAGGTAAATCAACTAGGAATACATCATCTAGCAAATGAAGTGGTTAGCATAGTGCCGGAGCTTCCCGATCAACCTTTTAGTCTAATAGAAACAAAGAAGGGTTTACCCTCGTATTATTCAGATTAACACTCCAGTGCAGATGAGGTCCTGTAACCCTTCCAGTTTGTCCCACTTTACCTATTTGGGTGCCACTATCAACCCGGGTGCCGGGCTTAACTTCGATGGTGTTCATATGGCAATAAAGACTGATAAGACCATGACCGTGGTCCAGAATGATGGTGTTACCATTAAAAAAATAGTTGCCGGTAGTTAGAATGATCCCTGGGGCAGGCGCGTAAATCGGTGTGCCTTCATCAGCAGCGATATCCATTCCAGAATGAGGATTACGTGGTTGGCCGTTGAAATAACGTCTAAGTCCGAACGAACTACTTCTAACGCCTGTTACGGGTACCTGCATGGTGAAAACCGGTGTTAAGTCCTCATCCCAGCTAGAAAAAGCACGATTCATTTCACTACTTTCCTGTGTGATTCTAATCATATCTTCAGAATTGGGATTTACCTGGCGTTCATTGGTTATCGTAATGTGCTGTTCTACGTATACCTTATCTTCGACGGAAAATTGCAATAATTTTCGTTGACCATCCGCCAGCTCAAGAGCAAACTGATGAGAACCGCTGTGGGCGTTAAGGGGGATACCAATGATTGCATATTGGTCTTCGTTATAATTAGCTAGCAATATGCGTTGCTCTTTATAACGTCCGCTTATGGCGTCTACACCCGTAGCAATAATTGCGACACCTCCAGGTACCATAGAAGATTGGGGCAGACTGTTTACTATTAATGCGGCTGAAGCAAGATGAGATACTGTTATAAGTGCTCCAGCTAATAAAACCTGTTTGAATCTGGAGATCTCCAACTTAGGAATCCTCATTTAAGGTTGCTTTTACAGTGGAGACAATGCTGCCCTTTTTAAGCCGGGAAGTAATCTCGCTACCTATTTTGACATCGTCACTCTGGCGTATTACTTTCATATCGGCATTGTAAGTGATGCTATAACCGCGAGAAAGCGTATTCAGAGGGCTAACAGCTTCCAGGCCCCGGCTTAACTCGCCTAGTTTGGCTTGACGAATTTGCACATCGGCCTGCATAGATCGCTCCATTGTCTTCAGTTTGGCTCTTACTTGATCGAGTAGCTGCCGGATCCGCGATAAAGGGGTACTAAATTGCAGTCCGCGCTTCCGCTGCAATAGTTCCGAATGTTGTAAGGCTATTCGGTTGCGTATTGCCAATTGCAACTGACCTTCAAAGCGATCCAGTTTCTGAGCGTGTTCTTGAAGTCGTCGATCGGGGCGCTTAAGCTGTTTATACGTCAACGCAAGTGTCCGATCGGCGCTCTGAAGTCGTTTTCCGATAGTTCGAGTAAATTGTTGTAGGTAACTTTGAAGGATTTCTAGATACTCGAATTGAGAAGGGCTCAACTGTTCAGCGGCGGCAGAAGGAGTTGGTGCGCGTAAGTCGGCTACAAAATCGGCAATTGTAAAATCAATTTCATGGCCCACAGCGCTGGTTATGGGTAGACCGCTGGCGAAAATAGCCTGGGCTACATCCTCTTCATTGAAAGCCTGCAGGTCCTCTAGAGAGCCCCCGCCACGACTTATGATAAGTGCCTGCACACCCAGCTTGTCACGTAAGCGGTTTGCGGTTTCGATTGCATTAACGATTTCCTGTTTCGCTTCGGCACCTTGTACTGAGACAGGGAATAGTGTGACGAGGGTAGCTGGGAACCGGCGTTCAAAAACGCTCAGTATGTCTCGGATTGCAGCCCCGGTTGGGGAAGTCACTACGCCGATATGGTCATAACTGGAATGAACTTCCTGCTTTGCATCTTCGTCAAACAGACCAATTGTCTGCAGTTTGGATTTCAGCTCCTCAAATGCCCGGCGTAAGGCGCCATCGCCTGAATCTTCCATGGAATCTGCTATTAGCTGATAGTCCCCGCGGCCTTCGTATATGCTTAACCGCCCACGCACAATTATCTGTTTACCATTCTGGGGCTTAAAGCGCACTAAGCGATTGCGATTGACAAACATGGCGCAACGGATTTGTGAAGTCTTGTCCTTGAGGGTCAGGTACCAGTGACCAGATGCAGGGGTTGCGAGATTGGAGATTTCACCTTCTACAACAACTGCTGGGAAGTTGTCTTCCAAAAGCAATTTTGCCATGCGATTAAGGTTAGTAACGGAGAGTACTTTTTCACCCTCAAATTGAGGGGGTTCTCTAGGATCCTCTTGAATGTGTGGCATAGTCACAGTCTACCTCAGTTGTAATTCAAACTGTATGGAGAAACGGATCAAGTACAGGCGGAGAAGAGTTCTTAATAGTTTAAATGGCTATCGAATGGGCTTATGCTTGGTTTCGGGCAGCTTAATTGAATGACAATAAAACGATAGGATGGATGCTATGAAAAATTTACTAGTAGTTCTCATGTCTTTGCTAATAGGTTTCAGCAATGTGGCACAGGCAATCGATATAACAGAATTAACAGCGGCATTGGGTAACGATGCGGGCAGACCGGAAGCAGACAAGGCTCGCGATGCGGGGCGCAGGCCAGCACATGTGCTGGATTTTCTTGGAATCGAAGATGGGATGACCGTAATCGACCTAGTAGCGGCGGCTGGGTATTATACTGAAGTTTTATCCCATGCGGTCGGCCCTAATGGTAGAGTGTATATGCAGAATTCTGCTGCATCGCTGTCTGGTAATCGGGGGGAAAGGACCGCTGAAGCTATCGATCAACGACTTGCTAATAATAGATTGGCTAATGTTGAACGTGTGACCCGTGATCCCGATGATCTCGGTTTACCTGCTAATTCGCTGGATGCGGCAGTGATCGCTTTGGAATTCCACGAATTTTATCGCTCAGATAACTCAAATGCAGTTGTCGATTTTCTCGCGGAAATGCGCCGTGTGCTGAAGATAGGGGGTGTGCTCGGCATTATCGAACATGCTGGTCATCCAATTTACGATAATGGTGCGCTGCATCGTGCATTGGAGTCCCAGGTTGTGACTGATGCGCAGAACGCAGGCATGTTTGTTGAAGCAAGCAGCAAGCTGTTACGTAATATTGAAGACGATCGCAGCGCAACTGTATTTGCGCCGGAAATTCGTGGCGTGACTGATCGCTTTGTGCTACGGATCATAAAGAATCATTAAGAAAAGAATCTTAATACTGCGACGTTGCTATATAAAACCTGGCGGTGCACATTGGAAGATGAAAGCCGAGACACTTGATCTAAATCAAGGGTGGTGACTATGTCAGCGGAATTACAGGGATTGTTGATGATTTGTTCTGTGAAATTTGGAAAGCAATGCTGCGGATGTAACGTTTGCTGTGACATTAGCGGTAGTAATGAACATATCCACTATGAGGTCTACGGCGATCAATATTCCGATACCCTCAACAGGCAGTCCGAGAGAAGTATAGATTGGGGCCATAATCAGTAATCCACCGCTAGGAATACCAGGAGAGTAAAAGCTGAGCAGACCTATTGCCAGGGCAATGGTACTCAGTTCAACAAAGCTTAGGTCGATACCGTATAGCCCGGCAATGAAATAGGTACCAGTGGTTCGCGCTAAGGGCGAAGCGAATTTGAAAAGGGCTACGGCAATAGGGAGTACTACGCCGGCTAATTTATCGGAAATACCGAGTTCCTCGGCGGCTGCATATGTTGCCGGAAGTGTTGCAAGCGAAGATCGTGTACTGAAACCGATCGCCTGGGCTGGGGCGAGAGCTCTGGTAAACTTGCCCAGTGGCACGCCAGCGCCAAAAAAGGCGAGTGGATACAGTAACAGGATGAGTAAACCGATCAGACTACATACAATTGAAATAAACGATCCTAATAGGGTGATGGTTGACACTCCGAGAGTTGCAGAGAGAGAGAAAACTAAGGCAAAAATGCCAATCGGCGCTACCGCCATGATCCAGCCTATCAGGATGAACATGGCCTCCTTTATTCCGGTAAAGAAATGTACTACGGTTTCTCTTTTTTTATCTTCGATCCGCAAAAGAGCAATAGCGAATAGCCCTGTAAATACCAACAATTGTAATATGGATCCGTCGACCGCAGCGGAGAATGGGTTCACTGGGATAAGTGTGACAATCCAGTCTCTGAACGGTGGGAGGATAACCTCACTACCAAAATCTCTGCTCGTGCTTTCTAAAAGTTCCTGGCTGATAGTTGAGTCTATCTCTAACAAAGCAAGTAAAGGTGGCGCGGCAACAAGGGCAAGGAGTGCCGAACCCAGGGTCATGACGATAAACAATCCAATTGACTTTGCTCCCAGTTTAGCAACCCAATTACTAGCATTTTGATCAGCTATTGCCGTAAGTAACAAAGCCATTAAAAGTGGGATTACTGTCATGCGAATGGCGTTCACCCAAAGGGTGCCGATTGGTTCGATGAGCGTAGGCAGAAAATGCAGGAAACTTGCTTCGGATAATGAATAGCCTATGCCACTAGCTAGCCCAAGTACAAGTGCTATGAGAATTTTCGTTGCAATACTCATGTATTACCGTTCAACTTAACAACTGAGAATTCTCTTCGCAAATGAAGAAGGTTTGTTTGCGTAATCACAGGTTTGCCAAACGAGTTAAGAAAGATTTCTATTTTCCTAGTTTAACTTGAAGACGTAGAGAGCATTGTGCCCGTCAGGGCTTACAAGTTCTGGTGCTAGGAAACTACCGATACGCCATGGGCTGCCACCTTGTCGACCCGCAGTGACTGCAATGTACTGTTCTCCTTCAATTTCATAACTAATGGGAAAGCCCTGTGCGGAAGTCGCTAAACGCGTCCTCCATAACTCTTCGCCGGTGTTAATGTCATAGGCGTGTACATAACGATTGTAGTCTCCGGCAAACAAAAGCCCGCCGGCTGTGGAAAGTACAGCAGTAAGAAAAGGTGCTCGTTGTTCCACGCTCCATTTCTCATCCAGAGTTTCTGCGTCAATAGCCGCGAGTTTACCGAATAGACCGCTGGTGCCGGGCATCTCCATCCAGACCCGGTCTGCCTGAGTGCCTCCGGAACCTACTTCAAATGTTATTTCACGGGGAGACATTTCCATGCAAGATTGACTAAGCGGAATAATTAGCTGCCGGGTTGGAGGGTGATAACTAGAGGCTTGCCAGTTGTGGCCGCCTGCTGTGGATGGGCACACGGACAGCCAGTCACCTATTTGCATATTCCGAATATCATCTCGATAACGCACCTGGCCCGTTTCCAGGTTTACTTCCGAAAATACGTTTTGAAACACGGTTTGCTTTAAACCTTGGAATTCCCCTGTACGTCGGTCGAGTTTCCACAATATGCCACTCTTACCAATTGTGAGAAGGTAGGGTTCACCAATTATGTCTACCAGTACTTGCTCGAAAGCCTCGTCCATATCCAATGACTCCCCTGGTACATGCTGGCGATACCAGACAATATCGCCATCGTCAGGGTTAATTGCTAGAGTCGAATTGGTGTATAAGGCAGCGTCCTCGGTGGTGAGCCCGCGGCTCACCGCCATCCAGGGTTTGGCTTGAGCGACACCGAAGAACACTAGCCCCAGATTTGGGTCCCAACTACCGGTCATCCATACGTCGCCTCCACCTCGGTATTCCAGTGGTAAATTACCCCAGGTTTCATCTCCTGTTTCGCCTGGTTGGGCAATAGTGTAGGTTCTCCAGAGTTCTTCGCCAGTACGTGCGTCGTGACCGGTAATAAAGCAGCTGTCCTTGAAAAAACGTGTGCAGCCAGTGATACCATTGATTACTTTACCATCTGCTACGATTGGTCCACTGGTATTGGAATAGCCTTTCGTATCATCGGCGATTTCTACATCCCAGCGCACAGCTCCGGTTCGAGCATCCAGCGCTACCAAGTGAGCATCCGTGGTGGCGACATAAATCATGTCTTCCCACATCGCCAGTGTACGGAGATGCCCACCCTGTCGCCCACCCTCAGGAAACTGTCGACGGTATTCCCATAATAAAGTGCCATCTCTTCCGTCCAGAGCTTGTACTACATTTCCGAAGTTTGGAACGAAGACGATCCCGTTTTTTACGAGAGGGGCAGGTTGGCTCCTGCCGGATTCCATGCCCCACACCCAGGCTAGGCTTAAATTATTTACAGTGACCTTGTTGATTTGATCAAGCGGGGTAAAACCCTGGCTATTTGGAGTTCTCCGCCAATAGGTCCAATCGGCCGGGTTAGGACTAATTAAATCCTCCGTCGACACATTCTGAAAATTAGGCACTACGCGAAAAGATCGAGTTATAGCGCGATCACTCCGGTAAACAGTTGCGATTTCAGGTACTGAATTGCGAGTTCCGGGTGTGGTTATTGTGCCTGCTATACCGGGTACTGGGGAGCGCTGATTCTGTTGAGCCTCCACGTTACCGGTATTCTCAAGAAATACCACGGAATTATCACTCGCTGTTAGCTCGATTGAACTCTCTCGAATATTATTTGCACGTAACAGAAACGCGACTATCTGCAGGTAACCCGCTTCATCTAAGGACCCTGGGGCTTGGGGAGGCATGGTGCGGCGCAACAAGTCAAGCAGTTCATTCACACCGCGGTTGGTCCAATTACTCCTGAAATTGGTGTCATTTAGTGCCGGTGCTTCGAGTGAGCCCTGTAGGTCGGGAAGGTGGCAGGTAGCACAGTTCTGTTGATATAGTGTGTCGCCATTAGAGGCTTGAACGGAACTATAAGGAGCTTGCAGCAATTGCTGGCCGTTTACCACTGAAGGAGCTAGTAAACAGATCAGTAAGAGACAACGAAAGCACATGGTTTCAGACGCAGTAGTGATTAATTGAGACGCAGCGTTTCCTGTTGTACTCGTCGTTCGGCGATAACCTGCGAAAATTGTTCTTCGTTAATGTAGGTTATGCCTACCCAGGCGTGACTCATCTCATCGACGCCGCGTCTGCCGAACACCACCCACTGTTCCGGATCGGGGTTGATAGGATTATTCGCCGTATTATCGAATACTGAGCTGAATTGAAGAATAGTGCCCGCTGGTAAGAGTGGTTTTTCATCGTCTTCGTAGATGTACGCGATCTGCCAGTTATGATTGTACTTGTTAACTTGGCTAAGTACTTCCTTTGTGCCATCAGGATATATCGCTTCCATTGTCATAACTTTGCCGCGCATGTGTAGATGTGGACGATAGCTATGAATGATGGCAGGCGAATCCAATCGGTGCGTACCCTGCAATACTTGATAACCATGAGGTGGAATAACAATGTCTTGCCCACGCGCCATTCCCTTTAGTCCATCCACACGAAACATTGTCTCACCGCCAGTTTCAAATTCAGGTTGCTCCCCCTCGGGATAAAACCATAGGCCAACCTCGACGACATCATTTTGTCCAGAGACACCTACGGGGAAATAATGCAGGTTCCAGGCGATTCGCCCATTGGGTGGAACGCGCATACCTGTACCTTCTGGAAATCTTTCCCAAGATTTGCCCACACCGTAACGTGCTAGCGCTACCTGGCGCCTTTCACCTTCAGGAATTAGTACTGCATGGCCATGGTGAACGACCTTCTTACCTAATGGGTAGGAAGGTTTGAATTCCGCAGCTCGGAGGAAGCGTTCTTCTTCAAGGCCTTCAAAGGGAACATTTGGCATCCACCACTGATCTTGACCATCGGCAATAACGTCATAAGGTTTCGACTTTATGACAAGGTCCGGCTGTCCAAGCTGGTCAGCTAACTGCCATTCTTCGCCGGTAGGAATATCTATCGGCACCGGCAAGTCAGCAGGGTTACCCTCCAAAGAGCCCGCTTCAACCCATGCGGTGATCACGGCGATCTGCTTATCACTCAGAGAATTGTCATTCTTGTAGCCCTGGATACCGATAGTAGGATCCAGATGCCAGGGTGGCATGATTCGCTTGCTGGTTCGATTTTGGATCAATGCAGCAAAGGGACGCACTTGGCCATAATTCATTAGTGGCATGGGTCCGATACCGTTTGGATTGTGACAGCTTTGACACTTCTGTTGCAGAATCGGCGCCACGTCCCTCGAATAAGTCGGAGCATCTTGCGCAAGAGCTGGCAATGCAAACGCCAGTAGAAAAATACTTAGTTTGAAAGAAAACATATACCTAGAACGAATCATGCGCGGCTCCTAGTTAGTTGCTCACGTTGATGTGAAAATAAGCGTTGGTATGACAACAGTAAAACTCGAACGCAGCGATATTGTCGATGGTTTGCATACGCACTACATATTCGCCAGGGTCGTTAAATGTGGCCTGAACCTGGGTCGAACCGATCAAGGTTTTTACCTGGTGTTCTTTTTGATCAAATTGCACTTTGCCGGGGCCACTGTGGTGTGACCAACCTACCCATACTTCCTCATTTGGGTGCTCAATCCATGCAGTTAGTGCCAGAGTTTCCCCGACGGTAGCGGCTATTGGCTGGGGTGTATGAATGCCAGTACGGCCACGAATATTTTGACCATTCGGTGACAACTTGACTAGGGGCGCCAAATTGCCACGGCCATCTGAGGCCGGTTCATCCAGTACATAAGGTGCTAACAGTTTTCCGGGTACGCTTAGCGTTTGACCATTACTAGTAAGGGTCCAGGTAATTCTTTCATCTTGCCCAAAATCTTCCGGCACTGTGACGGTAAAGGCACAGAACACATGGCGATAACGTGGTGGTAAGGGGTCGAAGTGAGTTGGCACCAAAGCTTTGAAACGGTCATCACTCAAATGGTTGTCTTTACCCAGGTGGATATCAACAGCTTCCTCCCTGTTCATATTAAAGTAGCTAAAGCACATAGTCCTAGTGCCGTCTTCGTTAGGATACCAACCATCGAATAGAGGAATAACCGGTTGTCCGTGATCACGAATGATTTCAGCTGACCAGGTCTGCTGGGACAAATCAATTTGCTGGGCGCCAGTCATAACTGGAATAAGGGTCGAGCAAACGACAAGGAAGATATTGGCTAACGATAATTTCGGCATCTGTGTACGGATCTTCAATAGCCCTTAATCCCTGTGATATTACTGCAAATTCAAGGAGATGTCTCTCCTTCCTACAATGGCTGAGCGGCTTAGCAACGTAGCTGATGGGAAGGAAAATTCTATGCTAGACTCGATGCAAGCTTATAGGTAAACAAACAATGTACTTATTTCCTAATAGTCAAAATAACGAGCTAATCATGACAAACATCCTTATGCGTATGCTGCTAGTGCTGTGCTTGTTCTCCACTTCAGTCTTCGCCCAATACGGAGCGCCAGACGGGCAGTGGCCAACATATGGAGGTGACCTGGGGCACACGCGCTATTCTGCTCTAGATCAGATTGACGCCGGCAATTTCTCAGATTTGGAGGTTGCCTGGCGCTTCAAGACCGATAATCTCGGGCCAGCACCTGAGTATCGGTTCCAGGCCACCCCGTTAATGGTGGACGGTATTATTTACACGACGGCCGGATCACGTCGCGCTGTTGTCGCCCTGGATGCTGAAACTGGTGAATTGCTTTGGAAATACAGCATGAATGAGGGTGAACGGGGTGCGTTCGCGCCACGCCAGCTATCAGGTAGAGGTCTTGCCTTTTGGCAGAACGAAGACGAATCCACAGTTATATACGTCACACCAGGGTACCAAATGGTGGCACTGAATGCGGACTCTGGACTGCCGGTGGATAACTTCGGAAATAATGGTGTAGTAGATTTGAAACAGAATGCCGATCAACAGATTGATCTGGTTACGGGAGAAATAGGTTTACATGCCACTCCCATTGTTGCAAAAGACGTAATTATTGTAGGGGCGGCCCATCGTACGGGCGGTAATCCCCGGAGCCGCGAGAATGTAAAGGGCTATGTGCGCGGATTTGATGTGCGGACCGGGAAAAGACTTTGGATCTTTCACAACATACCGTTGCCGGGTGAGTATGGTAACGAATCTTGGCTGGACGATTCGAGTTCCTATACAGGCAACACAGGGGTATGGGCGCAGATATCTGTTGATCTTGAACTGGAAACCGTTTATTTGCCCGTCGAGACGGCCACCGGAGACTACTATGGTGGCTACCGCCCTGGAGACAACCTATTTGCAGAATCATTATTAGCGGTTGACTTGCATTCTGGTGAGCGAAAATGGCATTTTCAACTAGTGCACCATGGAATCTGGGACCACGATATTCCGTGCGCACCGATACTGGCAGATGTGGTGATTGATGGCCAATTGCGCAAGATTGTCGCGCAGCCTACCAAGCAAGCATTTCTATATGTGTTTGATCGAGTTACCGGTGAACCCATATGGCCAATTGAGGAGCGGCCAGTTGAGATTGGTGATGTACCCGGCGAATGGTATTCACCTACCCAACCATTTCCAACTAAGCCACCTGCATATGATCGTCAAGGTGTAACCGAAAATGATTTGATCGACTTCACTCCTGAATTGAGGGCAGAGGCCCTCGAAATAGCCAGTTGGTATAAACTTGGGCCTATATTCACTCCCCCTGTGGTAAGTAATATCGATGGCCCACTTGGCATATTAATGGCACCGGCTACCGGTGGCGGGACGAACTGGCCAGGAGGTTCTTATGATCCGGAAACCAATATCCTTTATGTATCGTCCAATAGCTCAGTAACAGGGCTCGCGGTTGTGCCGCCGTACCCCGGCCAATCGGATATGGCTTATATTCAGGGTAATGCGGCAACAGGACCGCGAACTTCAGGAGGAGCGGGTTCTTCTGCAGGAGGAGGGCGCACTGAGTTTAGTCCTGCCCAGCGCCAACGACCCCAGTCGTCTAGGGGAATTCCACCAATCGGGATAAGGGTGCAGGGGCTGCCTCTCCTCAAACCTCCTTATGGAGTAATATCCGCCATAGACTTAACGCAGGGGACAATAGCGTGGCAAATACCACATGGTCAGACGCCTGACAGGGTTGCCCAGCATCCTATGCTAGAGGGCATTGATTTGCCGCGTACCGGTCAGAACGCGTCAGTAGGCACACTGGTTACCAAGACTTTGTTAATTGCAGGTGAAGGAGAACTGACAGTTGATGAGAATGGAGTGAGGCGGGCAATGTTAAGGGCTTATCACAAGGCAACGGGTACTGAGGTGGGGGCCGTGGCATTACCTGCGCCACAGAGTGGTTCGCCAATGACTTACATGCTGAACGGTGAACAGTACATTGTGCTTGCTGTGAGCGGAGGAGGGCGTTCTGGCGAGTTAATAGCGCTTAGATTGTAACCACTGGCCCAGAGCTAACTAGAAAGACCGAAGTTTTGAGAAAAGTTTGACCCGAGCCGTTCAGTTTTAATCAATTTCAATTACTATTTTCCCTCGAGTTCTTCTGGTTTGGCTTTGCTCATGAGCCAGCGGAGCCTGTTCGAGAGGAAATCGATAACTCACAATCGGATTGATTATTCCATTTTGAATTAGTTCACCTATCTCGGATAGCTGGCCTGAATTTGGTTGCACGAGTATCGATGTGGCACGCACATTGCGGGAGGGATTTCTGCCTTCTGATGTCAGTCCTACAATAGAAACCAGAATACCGCCTTCCTTGAGGATTTGCAGAGACCGTATCTGTGTGTCTCCTCCAATCGGATCCAATACAACATCTACATCACTGGCAAAGTCCTCGAAGTTTTGTGTGCGATAGTCCACAGGAACATCGACGCCAAGTTCTCGCAGGAAATTATGATTGTAGTCGGACGCGGTGGCAATGATGTGTGCACCACGCCATTTGGCGAGTTGGACCGCTATCGAGCCAACACCGCCGGCACCGGCATGAATGAGAATTGTTTGGTCTTTTTGTAGTTTTGCTACCTCAAACAGTGCTTGCCAGGCAGTGAGCGCGACCAGAGGTATGGCTGCCGCTTCAGCATGATTTACTCGTGTTGGTTTAAGGGCAGCTTCGTTCTCGAGGACGACGGCATACTCGGCGTAGGTTCCACCGCGACGAAGGTCCACCATGGCAAAGACTTCATCATCCACTTTAAAATTGACCACGTCCGCGCCGATCGCAGTTACGGTACCACTGACATCAAATCCCGGTACATAAGGTAGTTCGGCGCCAGATAATCCTCCGGCTCGGCCCGCTCTTATGGATGTGTCAACAGGGTTTACGGCCGCTGCATGTACGCGAACCAGTAATTCTCCTGGTCCAGGAGCAGGTATCGAAATTTCTTCAACTTGCAGGACTTGCGGATCGCCAAACTCCTGGATCTGGATAGCCTGCATTAATTCGACGTCCTGTGCTGGGCAATTCAGGGACCATGTAAGGCAGGCAAGGGGTATAAATATACGCATTCAAAAAATCCCTGGAAAAGACAAACTAAGTGGAATTTACCCTTCAATGAAATGGCCTAACAATGCGCTATTGAGTTAAATAGTACAAGATTTTCAGAAAAATCTGCCACTTTCCTTCTAATAAAATTATTGATAAATAGTGAAACTATTAATGACAGTTACGGCTAAAAATAGTAAAACTACAAGACTAAAAATATAAGAGGGTGTGCTACTGGGATGACTGTGGAAAAAACAGATATGACTACCCCGCCAGACCTGACCCAGAGCCTTGGCACTGGGGCAGTACCGGAGGTGCTCCCCGTTTATCAGGATTTTCTTCCGCCGTGCAATCATGGCTGTCCTGCCGGTGAAAATATTCAGGAATGGCTCGATAAAGCACAAGCTGGACACCACGAAGAAGCTTGGCAGATTATTATGCGTGACAACCCCATGCCATCGATTCATGGCCGTGCCTGTTATCACCCCTGTGAGCCTGTCTGTAATCGCGAACCCGTCGATGGCGCGGTGAGCATACATGCTGTAGAGCGGTTTCTCGGGGATAAGGCTTTAGAGATGGGATGGATGCCTGCACAGGGAAATGAAGACACCGGTTTAAAGGTATTAATTGTCGGAGCAGGGCCAGCCGGATTGTCTGTGGCCTACCATTTACGGTTATTTGGCCATGACGTTGAGATTCGTGAAGCTGGGCCTGAACCAGGTGGCATGATGCGCTACGGCATCCCGGCATACCGATTGCCCCGTAATATTCTCGATGCCGAAGTGCAACGAGTGGTAAAGATGGGCGTAAAACTTTCTCTGAATCATAAGGTAGAAAGCGCTGTGACTGAGAAAGAAGAAGGCGCCTTCGATGCAGTATTTGTCTGTGTGGGGGCACATATAAGCAAACGCACCGATATTCCCGCGCGTGATGCAAGCAAGGTTCTGGACGCAGTAACTTTTCTGCGAGGGATGGAATCTGGAGAACAACCAATTATTGGTCGGCGTGTTGCAATTTATGGTGGGGGTAACACAGCCATGGACGCAGCCCGCACGGCTAAGCGCCTCGGAGCAACGGATGCCATGATCATTTATAGGCGTGATCGTGCGCATATGCCTGCTTATGACTTCGAAGCTACAGAGGCTGAGGAGGAAGGTGTCAAGATTAACTGGCTCAGTACTATCAAAGAAATGGACACAGACAGTACTACAATCACAATCGAGCGGATGAAACTTGATAAGGATGGCCGTCCGCAACCTACTGGTGAATTCGATACACTTGAAGCAGATTCACTTATTCTCGCTCTTGGCCAGGACATTGATTCCGACCTGTTGAAGGGAGCGCCCGGAGTCGATTTGAAAGAAGATGGTACCGTTGTCGTTGATGATAGTTTTATGACCGGTTACCCAGGCATCTTTGCAGGTGGTGACATGGTGCCTGATGAACGCTCTATTACTTTCGCAGTCGGTCATGGCAAGAAAGCAGCACGTTATATTAACGGCTACCTGACTGGTAAAAGCTATGTACCTCCAGACAAACATCCGGTGGTGGAATATGAGAAGTTACAGCTGTGGTACAAGACCGATGCTAACGTATCAGTTCAACCGACCATCGAAATGGAACAACGTGTCAGTGGCTTTGATGAAGTAATAACGGGGCTAACAGAAGAGCAGGCCGTGTTCGAAGCACAGCGCTGCTATTCTTGCGGAAACTGTTTTGAATGCGATGGTTGCTACGGTGCCTGCCCTGAAAATGCCGTTATTAAACTAGGTAAAGGTAAGCGTTACAAGTACAACTATGATCTGTGCGTCGGGTGTCGCGCTTGCTTCCTTCAGTGTCCTTGTCACGCCATTGAAATGGCCCCCGCGGATGATCCTCGCATCCTAGCCCTTAGAGATAAAGAAAGGGAAGCTGTTTGAATAAGCCAGAAGCCATAAACCAAAATCAGTTGGATATAAGTAAGAAATCCAATGAGAAGAAAGTCATCATGGACGGCAGTGAAGCGACTGTACGTGTCGCTTACAAGACAAACGAGGTCTGTGCAATCTTTCCTATAACACCGTCATCAGCCATGGCCGAGCTGGCGGATTTCTGGGCCGCTTCGGGTCAAACTAATATCTGGGGGAATATCCCGACTGTTGCAGAATTACAGAGTGAAGGTGGTGCGGCTGGGACGGTGCACGGCGCATTACAGACCGGCGCTCTTAGCACTACCTTCACTTCATCGCAGGGTTTGTTATTAATGATCCCTAACATGTACAAGATAGCCGGTGAATTGTCTTCAACGGTTTTCCACGTTGCAGCTCGTTCATTAGCGGCGCAAGGCTTGTCGATTTTTGGAGATCACCAGGACGTTATGGCCGTACGCGCAACGGGTTTCGCGCAATTGGCTTCTAACTCAGTGCAGGAAACTCAGGACATGGCCTTAGTGGCACAGGTGTCCACTTTACGGTCACGTATACCGTTCATTCATTTCTTCGACGGTTTTCGTACTTCCCACGAACTTAATAAAATCTGGGTGCTTAGTGACTACGAAATTCGGGAGATGATGGATGATCGATATGTCTGGGAACATCGAAGCCGTGCGCTAAATCCGGACAAGCCGGTAATGCGAGGAACTGCCCAGAATCCTGATACCTATTTTCAGGCACGTGAGACTGTAAATCCCTATTACTCCCAGGTACCGGTTATTGTCCAGGAAGAGATGGATCGTTTCGCCAAAATAACCGGTCGAGAATATAAGCTTTTCGACTACTTTGGTGCCGATGATGCAGAACGTGTCTTAATCCTGATGGGTTCCGGTGTGCAGACGGTGAAAGCCATGGCGAAGATCTTGTTGGAACAGGGAGAAAAAGTTGGCGTTCTGGCAGTACGGCTATTCCGTCCTTTTAGCACTGAGCATTTCCTTACCGCATTGCCCAAGACTGCAGAACATATAGCAGTACTGGATCGTACAAAAGAACCTGGTTCTGCGGGTGAGCCTTTGTATCTCGATGTAGTTACGCAGATTAGCCAGGCTTTCGCCAGCGGTTCACTATCGATAATGCCGAAAATCATTGGTGGCCGTTATGGGCTATCGAGCAAGGAATTTACACCGGCTATGGTCAAGCGTATTTTTGAGGAGCTGAGTAGCAAAAATCCCAAGAATGGATTCACTATTGGTATTACTGATGATGTTTCCCATACAAGCCTTGATTATGATTATGAACTGGATATAGAACCGGATTCGGTTAAGCGATGCTTATTTTTCGGAGTAGGTGGAGATGGAACTGTAGGTGCTGCCAAAAATAACATCAAGATTATCGGTAAGGAAGAACATCTTCAGGCGCAGGGATTCTTTTTCTATGATTCGAAAAAAGCTGGATCTCAAACCGTTTCACATTTGCGTTTCGGGCCAGACATCATCGATTCACCTTGGTTGATTAGTAACGCCAGTTTTATCGCTTGTCATAACTATCCTTACATGGCCTCTGTAGATATGTTGAAGCACTTGGTAGAAGGCGGTACATTTCTCCTGAATGCTCCTCATAAGCCACACGACATTTGGCATCGAATTCCAAGCCACGTGCAACGCCAGATGATAGAGAAGAAAGTAAACTTTTACGCTATAAACGCAGCAAAAGTGGCTCGTGCCGCAGGTATGGGAAGGCGTGTCAATACCGTCATGCAAACCTGCTTCTTTGCTATCTCAGGCGTACTTCAGCGCGAAGAAGCTATTGAAAAGATCAAAGGATCTGTTGAAAAGACCTACACGAGTAAGGGGCCAGAAGTCGTACAAAAGAATTTTGATGCGATAGATAAGGCCCTAGAAAACCTACAGAAGATTGATATTCCAAATGCGGTGGATTCTGGAAAAGAAGTACAAGCCAATCCAGTAGAAAAACAAGCGCCTAAATTTGTACAGGAAGTTACAATGGAAATGATGAAGGGGCGTGGTAATCTGATACCAGTGAGTGTTCTACCTCCCGACGGGACCTACCCAACTGGAACAACTCGGTATGATAAATCAAACTTAGCCCAGACCATTCCAGTCTGGGAACCGGATGTTTGTATCCAGTGTGGGAACTGCGTAATGGTGTGCCCACATTCGGCTATTCGTGCAAAATTTTATCATAAGGACACTTTGGTGGACGCGCCCGAGGAGTTCAAAAGTACTGGCGTGGAAGCGCGGGGCTTTCCTGAAACCCGTTATACACTGCAGGTTTATCCTGAGGACTGCACTGGTTGTACTGTATGTGTCGATGCTTGCCCGGTACGTACCGAGACACCAAACGGGCCGCGTGCCATTAACATGCTGCCGCATTACGAGCATTTGCGGGAAGAAAAAATACGGGTTGATTACTTTGATAGTATTCCTTACAACGATCGTGCCCGTGTAGATTTTTCTAACGTGCGTGGGGTACAGTTCCTCGAGCCTCTGTTCGAATTTTCAAGTGCCTGTGCTGGGTGTGGTGAAACTCCTTACTTACGTTTAATCACCCAGTTGTTTGGTGATCGTCTGATGGTTGCTAATGCGACTGGGTGTTCATCGATATTTGGTGGTAACTTGCCAACTACTCCGTGGTCCAAGAATGCAGCCGGAAGGGGCCCGGCTTGGTCCAACTCTCTATTTGAGGATAATGCCGAATTTGGATTCGGTTATCGTATCACTGCCGACAAACACTTGGACCTTGCAAAGAGGGAATTGGAATCCCTTCGGGATGAAATTGGTTCTCAGTTAGTTGAAGACCTAACCCATGCGCCACAGAAGTTGGAATCTCAAATTTGTGCGCAGCGGGAACGTCTGCTGATCTTGAAAGAACAACTGGAACTGATGAACGACCCCCGAGCCCAAAACCTGCTTTCAGTTGCTGACCATCTGGTGCGCCGCAGTATATGGATTGTTGGTGGCGATGGTTGGGCATACGATATCGGTGCCGGTGGTCTGGATCATGTGCTTGGCAGCGGCGTGGATGTGAATATCTTGGTTCTGGACACGGAAGTGTATTCCAACACGGGCGGGCAACAATCCAAGGCCACTCCTCTAGGCGCTGCTGCTAAGTTTGCCTCCGGGGGTAAGAATGTGTCTAAGAAGGACTTAGCTCTGCAAGCCATTTCTTATGACAATGTATATGTCGCCCGAGTGGCTCTTGGCGCGAATTCCCAACAGACCCTGGAAGCATTCCGGGAAGCAGAGGCCTACTCCGGCACTTCTATTATTATTGCTTTCAGTCCATGCATCGCGCATGGTTATGACCTAGAGGAGAGCTTGACGCAGGAGCAGAATGCGGTCCGTTCCGGTTACTGGCCGTTGTTTCGTTATAATCCTGAGTTGAGAAACGGCGCCCGTAACCCATTTATACTTGATTCAACACGTCCAGATATTGCTTTCAAGGAATACGCTGACAAGGAAACTCGATTTAGTGGTATTGGCCGAACTGATCCCCAAGAAGGTGCCAGACTTATGGCTATGGCCCAGGATATGATCAACCATAAGTGGGGTATCTACGAGGAAATGGCCACACGTGACAGCAGTGAAATGGAAACGCCAGCGAAATAAAGATCTTTTTGAATATACCCCGATGCCTACCGATACTTTTTCAAATTGGGTTTGGAAGTCCGTTAGTTAACAGGACCTGAAATGAGTAAGAAAGACGACAGAACCGGTTCGGTCAGTAGGCGGACCCTAATCAAGATGGGTATAGTGACAGGCATTGCTGTTCCTATGCCAGCGCTTAGTCAGCCCCCAAACAGGATGCGGCCCCAATTAGGTGACTTCATTATATTCGATGAGGGGCCCAATCTTGGTGAGGTGGTAAGACCAGAAATGTTGGAACTGAATCAGCAACCTGTTTCGGCTTTGGCAAAGGATCCCGAGACAGATACGGTCCGGGACGGTTCCCGCCTCAACCGAGTTATGATTACCCGTATTGATCCTAATAAACTCACTGAACGATATCGTGATAATACTGCGGACGGAATTATTGCTTATTCTGCGATCTGCACGCACACTGGTTGTGATGTTATCAATTGGGACCGCGCGCAATTACGTATGGCCTGCCCGTGTCACGAATCTCAATTCGATATCTATGATGGCGGCACAGTTGTAGGTGGGCCGGCGCCCCGGCCACTTGCTATGTTGCCATTGGAAATTATCGATGGGTTTGTAAGTGTAGCTGCCTCGTTTCGAGGACGGGTTGGCTTCACCCAGCAGTTCTAGCTAAAAGGAACACCACAAGAGGAATATCCATGTTGAGTTTAATTAAAAAAGTAGTTTTGGGAATCGGAATCCTGTTTTGGGTTGTCACGAGCTTCGCTCAGTCCCTACCTCCTTATAACCCGGTAACTCAAGAGAGACTGCTTAACCCTGAAGAGAGTAACTGGTTAATGTACCGTGGCACGTACGATTCACATGGTTATAGCACGCTAGATCAAATCAACACGGAAAACGTTGACGAACTCGAAATGGCATGGAGTTTCTCAACTGGGCTTAGAGAGGGACACCAGGCCCCCCCGATTGTAAATGATGGCTACATGTACGTGAGTACGCCGCAAAACCACATCATTGCATTGAATGCGCGAACTGGGGATTTAATCTGGAGATATGTGCGGTTTCTGCCCGATGATCTCCAGCAACTACATCCGACTAACCGTGGTGTCGCGTTGTATGAAGATCGTGTTTATCTGGCAACCGTGGATGCATACCTGGTTTCTCTAGATGCTTTGACTGGAGACGTAATCTGGGAGCAGGCGGTTGAAGATTATTATGATGGTTACTATATGACCATGGCTCCGCTCATTGCTGATGGCAAGGTAATGGTAGGTGTGTCAGGTGGTGAACTGGGTATTCGTGGATTTGTTGCCGCTTACGATGTATTTTCAGGCGAGCAGGCGTGGAAGACCTATACTATCCCCGCTCCTGGTGAGCCAGGTTCTGAGTCCTGGCCAGGTGATTCCTGGCAAACCGGCGGAGTACCTGTTTGGATCACCGGTTCTTATGATCCTGAGTTGAACCTCTCCTATTGGGGTACCGGCAATGGTGGGCCATGGATGGGTGATACGAGGCCAGGGGATAATCTTTATGCAACTTCCGTTGTCGCTCTCGATGTCTCCACTGGTGAGTTAAAGGCGCATCACCAGTACCACTGGAATGACTCTTGGGACTGGGACGAGGTCTCAGCTCCTCTATTGATTGACTTCCAACGAAACGGGCAACCGGTCAATGGAATGATTCATCCTGGTCGTAACGGCTACTTGTGGTTTCTTGAGCGAAATGCCGACAGTATTGGCTTCGTAGATGCCAATCCCTATGTGTATCAGGACGTTTTCACGAGTCTTGACCCCATTACCGGTAGACCTGAATACGATATGACCAAGAAACCGGGTACCGGGTACGAGGCAACTTTTTGCCCTTCTCTTTGGGGTGGTAAGGACTGGCCGCCAGCAGCATTCAGCCCCAAAAGACGACTGTTATATATTCCTGCCAACGACAATGTCTGTTCCATTATGATTGGAGAAGAAATCGAGTATCGGCCCGGCAGACAATTCGTTGGTCGTGGGCCATCCGAGAATGGGGGGTTTATGATCAGGCCCGGTACGAATCATATAGGGGAATTACAGGCCTGGAATGTAGATACCGGCGAACGTGTTTGGACTGCAACATTTCCTGATCAGAACTGGGGCCCGGTTCTAGCTACAGCTGGAGACCTAGTGTTCATGGGTGGTACCAATGATCGCTACTTTCGAGCTTTCAACGCTAATACTGGTGACGTTTTGTGGGAACAGAGGGTTAATTCAGGGGTCAATGGAGTGCCAGTTAGCTATACGTTAGACGGAAAGCAGTACATAGCCGTTCAAGCCGGCTGGGGCGTAGATGCTGAACGCGAACAGAACTTATTGAATCTTGTACGAGGTGAGTCTCATAGGGTCCCCCAAGGGGGCACAATATGGGTTTTCACATTATCTGATTAGCTTTAGGTTAATGCGTTGGTGGGGTGTGCCGAATACTCGCACCCTGGTAGCTATGTTTAAGGCTTTTCATAGACCAGCTTGCCATTCACATAGGTTTGTTCCACCTCGATATCCATAATACGCTCAGGATCGATAGTGAGTATATCATTCGACAACACGATCATATCGGCGAACTTTCCAGGTTCCAGAGAACCTTTCACTTCTTCCTCGAAGTTGAGATAAGCGCCGGTTAAAGTATAAGCGCGAATTGCTTCTTCAATAGTAATAGTTTCATCGGGGCCATAAACCTGTCCACTCATGCCTTTTCGAGTAACGGCAGCATATAAACCAACCATCGGCCCAATAGGTAATATATCACTGGAAATTGCTACCGTTATGCCATGATCCATTGGTGAGCGCAGGGGGTTGTTATGATCCAATCGCCAGCCATCTAGGTTTGCCGCGTAACGACCCTCAAGTGTATAAGTAAAATTGGGTTGCTGGGTGATGTGGATATCGTGCTCTGCCATTAACTCCATCGTCAGATCAGGTGGACGCATGGAAAAATGATTTAGATAGTGACGATGATCTTCGCGAGGATTGCGCTCCAATGCATCGGCAAGTGTATTTACCACTAACACTATGGCCGCATCACCAATTGCATGGATGCCCATTTGCCAGCCCGAGTCATGAATTTCGTTCAAATGGTCAATCAGATCATTCTCTGGCATATTGAGGTAGCCTCGGTAATCACCTTGATTGACATAGGGCTCCAGGGTATAGGCGGCAGGGCCTGTGAAGCCGCCATCGGCAAATACCTTGATGGGGCCTATCTTGAGGAAATCAGTACCACTTGCCACCCGTGACTTGACTTCGGCAATAGCTTCGGTATCAAACCACTGAAACTGGATGGCAGATCTCGGCAGAGGCAAGGTGGCAGTCACATAAAGTTGCTCCCACATAGCGTACTCCCTAGGTGCTTTCGAGGCATCGGTAATACTGGTAATACCCTTGCTGAGCAACGCATGCAAATTGACTTCGAGGCTGGCTATGAGTTCGTCATAAGTCGAGTCGGGAACAAGTCGGCCTACAATGTTTTGACGTTCCCGTATAATGCCTGTAGCTGTTCCATTCTGATCCCGCTCTATAACGCCACCTTCAGGATCGGGAGTAGTATTTGTAATGTCTGCCAATGTTAACGCTAGTGTGTTTACCACCGCACTGTGTCCTCCAGCCCGGGTAAGAGTTACGGGATTGTCAGGCGCAGCTTCATCTAGGTCTTGCCTCATTGGTCTTCGGTCTTCGATTAATTCATCCTCTGACCAACCATAGCCAGTTATCCATTCTCCGTCACCGAGTTCTTCGGCCTTAGCCCGTATCAGGTTCTGTATTTCTGCAATCGAACCAACATCACCCAATTCAATATATCGTTGAGGTCGACCCCGAATATGGGTGTGGGAATCAATAAAACCCGGCATCAAAGTTTTGCCTTCGAGATCGACAGTTAGCTCTGACTGGTATTTGTCGAGCAAAGACTGTCCTCCAGTTGCAACGATGAGGCCTTCATCGACCGCAACAGTATTTTGGATAGAGAAATTATCGTCGACGGTAATGATCTTGGCATTGGTCAGGATTAGATCAACCTGGGTAGCGACCGGAGCATTCGTTTGATCTGGTTCGGATTGCCCGCAACTAAGCAATGCTGCAAACAGTATAAGTAAAATGCCATTTCTCACTATATCTTTCATTGTTTTACTCTCGTGTTCGTTATTAGTTTTGTAAAAGCCCGGAGGCGTGAACATGGTCCATAGTATCTTCCAGGGCCAGTTTAAACTTATCGATCATCTCGTTGATTTGGTCTTCCTCGATAATGAGTGGAGGGCAGAAGGCAAGCGAGTTTCCGGCAACCGCGCGGATTAACAGCCCGTGCTCCTGGCTCGCCTGCTTGGCATAAGCTCCCACGCTACCATCCTTAAAACTCTCCCCGGTTTTCTTGTTCGCAACCAGTTCAATAGCGCCTATTAGCCCCTTGCCTCGTACTTCTCCAACGAGGGGATGATCTGCAACTTCCTTTAATTTAGCCTGCATACATTCACCCATTTTGGCAGCGTGTCGGAAAAGGTTTTCCCGTTCGTAGATCTCCAGGGTTTTCAGGGCTACTGCGCAGGCAGCAGGGTGCCCACTATAGGTATAGCCATGACCGAATATACCAACTTCGGAACTGGGTTCTACCATCGCTTGGTACATGAATTCAGGAATAATGGAAGCACTTATGGGTATATAGGCAGAGGATAATTGCTTTGCTAGTGTCATCAGTTGGGGATGGAATCCCATGGTGTTGCACCCAAAATCATTGCCTGTGCGACCAAAACCACATATTACCTCGTCACTCCAGAATAAGATGTCATATTTCGTAAGCAGGTTTTCTACTTCTGGAAAGTAACTGTCAGGCGGCACGATAACACCACTGGCTCCCCCAACCGGTTCTGCGATGTAAGCGGCGATTGTCTCTGGCCCTTCCGCAAGGATCATGGTTTCGAGGTTTTCAATCAGGCGGGCACAGAATTGACTTTCAGACTCTCCCTCCAATTTGTTGCGGTAATAGTGTGGTGATTGGGTGCGGATGATACCCAGTTCATCGACAGGCACACTGAAATGCGTATGCATGACTGGCAATGCGGTAAGTGCTGCTGCTGCCAGCGTCACTCCATGGTAAGAAGGTTCCAGGGTTATAATTTTTTTCTTTTGCGGCTCACCCGTTACATTGAAATAGTAACGGAGCATTTTCATGTGTGAATCATTCGCTTCACTACCGGAGTTGGCGAAGAAAACCTTACCATTTTCGATAGGTACCATGTTGGTGAGCTTTTCTGCCAAATCCATGACTACCTGATGAGTACGGCCTCCGAACATATGGGAGTAGGAAAGAGTTCGTAATTGCCCGGCTAAAGCCTCGATCAGTTCTTCATTTCCATACCCTAGTGAGGCGCACCACAAGCCAGCGAGACCTTCTAGGTACTTCTTACCTTTTTTGTCGAAGACATAAATACCTTCACCGCGAACTATATTCAGTTCTTCCACTTGCTTCAGGTTAGTGATGGGGTAGATTACCGAAGTCATACCAGGAGCCCCCTGTTTTGTGTAGTTAAAATTCCGTATAAACGGAAGTCTAACGATTCTATGCGATCAAGGGTGGTTGGGGAAAGTCTCAATAAGAAAGGGTTAGTAACTCTCCCCTTTTTGAGATATCGCCACAGCACTATTCGCGAGCCTGTAACCACCATTTTATGGTAGTCGTCACTAACTCGGCAGCATCTTGTTGTACAAAGTGGTTAGCGGTTGGCACGGCCACGATAGTGGTATCTGCGTCATTCCAGTCCCAGGTATTATTCAATCCGTCGGAATGCAGGGCGGTGTCCCGTAGACCATGAAATACCAGTAATGGAACGTTCAACTGAGGCGTTGGTGGCGGGGCAGGAGTGTTCGAATCTGTACGGGGATAATTTTGTTTATAGTAAGCTAGCATCCCATCGAAGCTAGACTGAGCGAAAGCCTCGGCGTAGCGCTCCCGGGCAACCGGGTCGGCTACCCAGAACGACAAGCTTTCCGCTGTCATTGGGCCACCGAATAGGATGTCAGGATCAGAAGGAGATCCTTCAATAAACGTGCGGGCATAGCCACTATTCTGTTGTTGCTCCAGGTTGGTAGCTAGCTCCCGGGCCATGCCATTTGGATGGGGCAGGTTCAGAATTATCAGCCTGTCTACCATATCGGGAAGGTTGAAGGCGAACTGCCATGAGACAATTCCACCCCAATCATGACCAACAATTGTTGCTTTCTCTTCACCTAGATGGCGGATGACAGCAGCAACATCTGACACCAAATACTGCATGTTATAATTTTCATTACCTTCTGGCTTATCGCTAAGGTTGTAACCCCGTTGATCAATTGCTACGACTCTGTAATTATCTTTTAGTCCTTCCATTTGATGGCGCCAGCTATACCAGAAATCCGGAAAGCCATGGATCATAACGACTAAAGGCCCTTCGCCAGTGGTGGCATAATGTATTTTGGTGCCGTTATTGTCAGCATAGCCATGCTCAACCTCATCCCAGAGATCGGCATTTACAGAATTTCCAAACAGCACTAGAGATGAAAAAAAGATAGTAATAAGGGAGAAATATTTTTGCATGTCAAATTATCCGAGATAGATTGGGGTAATAGGGAAAACCGTTAGAGCCTTAATTCTATTTCGATGGCTTCTGATTTTCCTTGTTTGTGAAAAGCAGAATTAAAACAGATTTACAATCAAATGTTTAACTGAATTATTCCACTTGGTGTAATTTACGAAAGAGGATTACGGCATCGTTCCCTGTGTTTACTTATTCTTACAACCCCCATTGTTGTATTATCTCACCAGAAATTTATTCTGTAAAAACGGAGTGAGCCCAAAACAAAGGATTTAGTAAAAAATGGTTAAAAAAGTCAATATATTCATAATTCTAGCATTTATTTTGTTGGCTCAACCTTCTCGGTCACAGGATAGAGATGCCAGTCTGTCCCTCTTAACAATCAAAGAAATCATGAATGCCATTATTACACCGATGACAGCTATTATTTGGGGGGCCTATGATTTGGAAACCGACGGAGAATGGCAGGAAGTCTCTAATGCTGCGTTGGCCGTTATTGCTGCCGGTAACCTGTTGGTAAGAGGTGGTGCCGGAGAAGGTGAAGAAGTAACTGCTGTCGAGCCTGACTGGCAAAGCTATAATAATCAAATGATCAAGGCAGCCAGGCAAGTATTAGTGGCCGTAGAAAAAAAGGATGAAGAGGCTCTTTTTAATGCCGGTAATGAGGCCCTATATCCCCCTTGTGAAAGTTGTCATCAACAATATCAAAATCAATAGCCGACTCTTGCTACTTGAGCACAAATCCACGATAACCATTTTCTGCAACATCGTTACATTTCTCGACGTAGGAAGGATAGCCTAGGTACGGCATGAAAATTCTTGGTTTGCCTGGAATGTTGGCGCCTGTGTACCAGGAATTACAGCCGGTTGGGTACAGTGTTTCGTTAGCAATATCGTTCACAAGATTGACCCAGCCCTGTTCCGCGGTGGCACTGGCTTCGACAGTTCGCAGTTTATTGGTGTGTAGATAGGTAAGACAGTCAGCTATCCAGTCCACGTGTTGTTCGATACCAACTATCATGTTGGCCAAAACCGATGGGCTACCGGGCCCGGTAATTGTGAACAGATTGGGAAATCCTGTAATAGCCAGCCCCAGGTAGTTGGCAGGACCCTCCTTCCATTTTTCCTGTAAGGAAAAATTATCCCTGCCGCGGATATCTATAGCGAGCAAAGCGCCAGTCATGGCGTCGAATCCGGTTGCAAGTATAAGGGTATCGAACTGGTATTCACCTCGTATGGTTTGAAGACCATTGGATGTAATTTTTTTTATGGGGGCCTCGCTAACATTCACGAGAGTCACGTTTTCCCGGTTATAGGTTTCGTAGTAACCGGAATCAACACACAAACGTTTACACCCTAATACAGTGCGCGGGGACAAAATTTCAGCAACTTCAGGATCATTTACGATTTCATGAATTTTACCGTTTACGAAATCTACTGCTGTCTTGTTTGCGTCGAGATTCATGCCAAGGTCATTAAAGCTTGCCTGAAAAGGTAAACCTCCCAGCTGCCATCGATCTTCGTAAATGGCAATTCGCGCTTCCTCATCGAGGTCTAACGCTGACATATGATTTGGACGGTTGTTAAGAGCGGTGTAGCGTCGGGAATTTTCGGCTCTAAACTGCGCATAGCGATTCTTGATGTGTTTCTCGTGATTCTTGTCCATCGGTGCATTACGAGCTGGTATCGAAAAAGTTGCCGTGCGTTGAAACACTGTGAGTGTCTCCGCCTGCTCTGCAATGATGGGAATTGCTTGGACAGCTGAAGAACCGGTGCCGATTATTCCTACATGTTTGCTGGAGAAATCTATCGGTCTGTGAGGCCATTTACCGGTGTGAAGCAAAGTCCCGGTGAAGTTTTGGATTCCATCGAATTTTGGTATATTTTCTTTTGACAGGCAGCCAGTAGCCATAACACAGTAATTAGCCTCGAAGCGCTCTCCTTTCTCAGATTCCCCTAGCCAGGTATCACTCTTTTCATCAAACAGGAGGGAGACAATAGATGTATCAAACTGGATATGCTTGCGCAGATCGAAACGGTCTGCAACGTGGTTGGCATATTCAAGAATTTCCGATTGCGGGGAATATTTCTCACTCCAATTCCATTCCTGTTGGAGCTCGTTAGAAAACTGGTAAGAATATTCCAAGCTGTTCACATCACAGCGCGCACCAGGAAAGCGATTCCAATACCAGGTACCCCCAACATTGCTTCCCGCCTCGAAAACACGTACCGAAAAACCAAGGCTGCGGAGTTTATAAAGCGCGTACAAGCCAGCGAAACCAGCTCCAATAATCGCTACATCGTATTTGGATAAAGATTTAGTCATCGAATTTCTGGGAATTAGATCACAAGCAAAGCTGGCAATCTTTCAATGAACCAATAGGTAGCGATAGCCCCGAGCCCATATGCAAGGCCTCTTTGAATACTTAGAAACAGATGAGACAGGAAACGGTTAAAGACATAGTTTATTGCGAGTAAAACGCAGATAAATGCTATCTGGCCACCTTCTACGCCAAGGTTAAAAAACAATAGCGCTAACGGTATATCGCCGTCGCTCAATCCGAGCTCGCCCAGTGCTCCAGCAAAACCAAACCCATGAAAAAGACCGAAAACAAGTGCTACTATCCATGGTTTAGTATGTGCCAGCGTCGACTCACCTCGTTGTCCCATGATGATCTCTCGAGCTAGGAATACAATAGATAAAGCGATAAGTACTTCTATGGGAGCATTAGGTACCGGGAATATTCCCAGCACCGCGAAGGCTAAAGTAATACTATGGGCTACCGTGAAGGCAGTAATAGTTTGGAATAGTTTCCAAAATCCTTGTAGCAGTAACAGCAGTCCCAGCACGAATAACAGGTGGTCAATTCCAAATAAAATGTGTTCCGCACCGAGTATAAGGTAACGTAAGGCAAGGCTACCGAGCGATGCAGCACCTGCTTTTAGTTGAGGAAGAGGTACATCGACGAAATTACCATCACCTGGAAAATAGCCTGACACATCGCTGCCGTCACTCCATCTTGCTACTACGACGACTCCCTGGAATGACCAGGGAAAGCTGAGCGTATCGTCGACATTAAGTGAAGGCGTACATTGAAAACGGTAGCTGAATCTCCCAGGAGAAAGTCCGATACACCGCTCCGGGAGAATGCGTTCCACGTTAAATAGAGGTGGGACCTGTTGGTCCACGATGGAGAGGTTGTACTCATTGTCTGGCAGCTCATCAAGAAATACTCGTGCCACTCCAGTTACGTCAATATCGTGGGGGTAGACCTGGGTAGCAAACAAACAGGCAGCCAATAGTAAAAAGTGTGTCGGCGTTCGAATTTTCACGGCAGAGGCTTATTTATTCCTGACCTGTTTCCCTAATTACAACTGTGTACTGATCCCATAATTGATCAACTTCCAATTGCAAGCGGGACTCTTCCTCTTCGGCAATCCAGTCAAGCCGTACCCGATCCGAGATTTCATTCAAGAGGGGTAGCCGAGCTTCGACCCGCCCGGTAATACGGAGCCAATGTTGGCCGCGATTACTAAGAAAAGGACCACTCCATTGTCCGATTGTGGCAGCAAAAACAGTGTCAGCGAACTCTGGTTCGAAGATGTTGGACAAATCAATGTGATTAACGTTGGGAAGTGGCGATGCATTCCCTTGTTCCAGCTCGAGAAGTTGTTCAGGTTCAGCACTTGCATTTAAAAGGCTAATCATCTCATCAGGAAGTGTATCCTGTGAGGTGAAAACCAGTTCATTTACTGAGATGTTGGGCAGGGTCTCGTACCGCGACACATTGGCTTCATAATAGGCGCGCAGTTCTGCTTCTGATGGTTGGATAATCCCACCGCTAAGTACGTGCCGCATTTTTTGGGCCAGCATATCGTGGATGCGAACATCATTGTCCAGGCCCAAGGTGATGGCTTCTTGAACCAGTATTTGTTCTTCAACATAGAGGGATGCGATTACCTCGCGTTGTGTTTCCGTAAGAGGCTCACCCCTATTCATCTCCTGCATGAATATTCGTGCATCGATTTCACGTTGATCGATTTCCAGAATTTTTCCGCCACGATTTTGAGAGAACGTGTATAGGGCAAAGATCACGATTGCGATAGCGAGAAAATGCAGTGTAGGCTCGCGGAGCAGCGTCTTGAGCCGTGACTCTGATAGAGATGAATTAGTCATTGAGCTTATCTTCTGTTTCTATTACATACTAGTTTGTATTTTGTGCCGACGGGATGCAAGAGTTGTATACATTAGTCTCAGCAACTAAATAGATTATGTTAGGCATTTTTTCGAACTATATGTTTTATTTTTCTCAGTTTTCCCGCTTCATCAGAGATCAGTCATTACTGTAAAACATAGATTCTAGATCGTGCTTAACCCTGTCTATACAATTCCGAACCTCATCTGTATAATGCCGTTTTTGCGGATAGTGGTAATCTTATGTTACGAATCGCTGAAGAGGCCTTAACATTTGATGATGTTCTGCTCCTGCCTGCGCACTCCACCGTTCTTCCAAAATCAGTAAGCCTTGAATCCAGTTTAACGCGATCTATTGCGTTGAATATTCCGCTGGTGTCATCCGCCATGGATACCGTTACCGAAGCACGCCTTGCTATTGCTATGGCGCAGGAAGGTGGGCTGGGTGTGATCCATAAAAACATGAGCGTAGAAAAGCAAGAACGAGAAGTACGTTTTGTCAAAAAATACGAAAGTGGTGTAGTCAAAGATCCTTTTACCATTCCAGTTACCGCCACCATCCGTGACCTGATTGCGCTGATGAAGGAAAACGATATCTCTGGTATGCCGGTTGTTGATAGCAATGGATTAGTAGGTATTGTTACCAGCCGCGATGTTCGATTCGAGGCGAACCTTGATGCCACAGTTGATACGATCATGACCCCTAAGGAGAGGCTAGTTACTGTTGGTGAAGATTTTGAGCTAGATGAAGTAAAGGAACTGCTCCATCGTCACCGTATCGAAAAAATTCTAGTGGTTAATGGCGACATGGAACTGAAAGGACTTATTACCTTAAAAGATATTCGCAAGTCCGAAGAATTTCCTAATGCTTGCAAAGATGAACTAGGCCGACTTCGTTCAGCTGCTGCTGTCGGTACAGGCGCGGACACGAATGAGAGGGCTGATGCCCTTGTGCAAGCCGGTGTTGATGTCATCGTTGTCGATACGGCTCATGGGCATTCCCAAGGTGTGATAGACCAGGTGAAGTCCATCAAATCCCGTCATCCCTCCATCCAGGTCATTGGGGGTAATATCGCTACAGCCGATGCAGCGAAGGATCTTGTTGCTGCTGGTGCTGATGCTGTTAAGGTGGGAATTGGTCCTGGATCGATTTGTACAACGCGGATTGTTACTGGCGTCGGAGTCCCTCAGATTAGCGCTGTAGCGAACGTTGTTGAGGCGGTTAAAGATACAGATGTCTGTGTCATTTCGGATGGTGGCATTCGTTATTCGGGTGATCTGGCAAAGGTGATCGCCGCCGGTGCTCATGTCGTTATGGTAGGAAGTCTTCTGGCTGGTTCGGAAGAAGCGCCCGGTGAAGTGGAACTATACCAAGGGCGCAGTTACAAAGCCTACCGCGGCATGGGGTCTATGGGAGCTATGTCGCATTCTCAGGGGTCGAGTGACCGATATTTTCAGAACATTGAATCGGGAACTGAAAAACTTGTGCCGGAAGGGATCGAGGGTAGGGTGCCTTACAAGGGACCAATGTCGGCAATCGTGCATCAATTGATGGGTGGTTTGAGATCCAGTATGGGTTATACGGGGTCTAAAGACATTACCGAAATGCGCACCAAGACCCAGTTTGTGAGAATAACAGGAGCAGGAATGTCTGAGTCTCATGTACATGATGTCAGCATAACTAAGGAGGCTCCTAATTACCGAGTTAGCTAGAACAATGAGCTCTCTCTTGTACAGTGATTTGTTAAAACTTCCTATCACAAACGTAACTGGCCGGGAATGAACTACCTATGATTCATTCTTATATCTTGCTAAATCCCAGTCTGTTTCTCATTATCTCTTTTTAGAATTTAATTACATGACTGCAGCAAATATCCATTCCCAGAAACTTATCATTCTGGATTTCGGATCCCAATACACTCAACTTATTGCACGGCGCATTCGCGAGCTGGGTGTGTACTGCGAAATCTGGGATTACGAAGTTGATGAGAAGTACCTTAAAGAGTTTGCGCCACAAGGGATGATTTTTTCCGGAGGGCCGGAATCGGTTCATGCGTCGGAGTCACCAAAGGCGCCAGAGTTTCTCTACGAGTTTGGGGTGCCTATCCTGGGAATTTGTTATGGTATGCAGACCATGGCGGAACAATTCGGTGGTAAGGTGGCGAGTTCAGACAAATCTGAATTTGGATTTGCCCACGTCGAGGTCACAGGGTCGAATAAATTGTTGAGTGGAATAGAGGATCGTTTTATCGACAACGGAAATCCTCAACTTGATGTATGGATGAGCCACGGAGATAAGGTTATCGAAGTACCGCAAGAGTTTAGCGTCGCAGCATCAACCGAAAGCGCCCCTATTGCCGCTATGTGCAATGAAACGAAAGGCTTTTACGGTATTCAGTTTCATCCTGAGGTCACTCATACATTGCAAGGCTTGCGTATCCTTGAGCGCTTCGTCCACGAAATCTGTGGTTGTGAATCACTTTGGACGTCTACATCTATTATAGAAAATTCTATATCAACTGTTAGGGAGCAGGTCGGAAATGATAAAGTATTGCTAGGTCTTTCCGGCGGAGTAGATTCATCGGTTGTGGCTGTACTTTTACATAGGGCGATCGGTGATCAACTCACTTGTGTGTTTGTTGATAACGGACTGTTGAGATTACATGAAGGCGATCAGGTCATGGCAACCTTTGCGAAAAACATGGGCATCGAGGTTGTCCGCGTCAATGCGGAAGACAGGTTTCTAAACAAACTGATTGGGATCGAGGACCCGGAAGAAAAACGCAAAATCATCGGCAATACATTTATCGAAGTATTTGATGAGGAAGCAACTAAAATACAAGATGTTAAGTGGCTCGCGCAGGGCACTATTTACCCGGATGTTATCGAGTCAGCTGGATCGAAAACCGGTAAAGCTCACGTAATCAAGTCTCATCATAATGTTGGTGGTTTGCCAGACGACATGAAGCTAGGGCTGGTAGAGCCATTAAGAGAGCTCTTTAAAGATGAGGTGCGTAAAATAGGGCTAGAATTAGGGTTGCCTTATGAAGCGGTTAATCGGCATCCTTTTCCCGGTCCTGGCCTGGGGGTTCGAGTACTTGGTGAAGTCAAAAAAGAATATTGTGATATTTTGCGTCAGGCGGATGCTATTTTCATAGAAGAGTTACGTATGGCGGAGTGCTATAACAAGGTCAGTCAGGCGTTTGCGGTTTTTCTACCCGTTAAATCTGTGGGAGTAGTGGGTGATGCTCGTCGCTATTCCTACGTCATTACTTTGCGCGCTGTGGAGACGATAGACTTCATGACGGCTCAGTGGGCAAGGTTGTCTCCCGAATTATTGGAAACTGTATCCAATCGCATTATGAATGAAATAGCTCATGTCTCGCGCGTAACCTATGATATCTCTAGTAAACCACCTGCAACTATTGAGTGGGAATGATTGAACGGGAAGTAATAATCCAGTCGGGAGATATCAAACTAAAAGGAATTTTATGTTTACCTGACGGTGACGGACCATTTCCAGTACTTCTTTACGTTAGTGGTAGTGGCCCCATTGATCGGAATGAAAACATACCTGGTCTAAGTCTTAACAATTCCAGAATAATTGCACATCACCTGGCTCAGCAATGCATCGCTAGTTTGCGATACGACAAGCGAGGTGTTGGTGACAGCGGAGGAGACTTCTATTCTGCGAGTCACAGTGATTTAGTTGATGATGCAGTCGCCTGTACTCAGTTTTTACAACAGCAGACATCTATTGAAACTGCAAGAATATTTGTTGCTGGTCACAGTGAAGGATCAATCATCGCCGCTCAAGTCGCAACTCGGCAGCAAAACATCGCTGGAATAATTTTACTCTCTCCTTTATGTGACGAGATGGAATCTATTTTGATGAAACAGGCCCAACATTTGAAAAGCATGGTAATGGGGCGCAAAGGATTTAAAGCCTTGCCTTTGAAATTTATGACCCTTCTTTTTGATCCAACTAAAGCTCAAAAAAAGTTGATTAAAAAGATAAAGGAATCAAATAAGCCATTTATTCGATTCTTAGGCTTGCAAAAAGTACCGGCCAATTGGTTTCGTGAATTATTTAGTTACTCCGTATTGGATATAGAACAAAAATATAGACAATCTAATGTGCCAGCGCTGTTGATCGGTGGCTCTAAAGATTTTCAATGTGACCCTCGTGATGTTGTAAAGATTGAAAATATATACGGAGGTTCAGCGGAAGCACATATTGTAGAGAATATGTCTCATCTGCTACGAAAAGAAGAAGGGGAGCCTTCAGTATTCAACTATCGTGTGCAATTAAAGGAAACAATCATGCCAGAAGTATTAGAATTTATTGATACCTGGTTAAAACGTCACTATTGAGATGTTTCAGTCAAAAGCGTTAATTTACTGATAAAACAAAGTAGTAAGTTTAATGATAAGGCCAAAAAGAGAAGGTAAGAGTTACACAAAAGTTACACGCTTTTATTTTCGTTCTTGTCGCCCTTTATCTATAAGGCTTTGTAAATCAGCTACTATGGAGTGGGAATGATAAGAGAAACTCAAAAATCAGATTTAGAAGAAGTCTTTAATTTAATTCATGCTTCTTTTTCTAA
>UINC01001427.1_pt1 | contig 62989 bp, 64 predicted proteins | sample 5385821 | NCBI WGS metagenome assembly UINC01 (sample SAMEA4666929, study PRJEB26691) | marine metagenome | isolation source: Pacific Ocean | place: Pacific Ocean | collected 2011-10-13 | reverse complement strand
CAATATTATTGTTTGAATCACATCACTCTGAATTGACAGATGGTTTATTTTTTTCATTCCTTGAAGGACTTGGATATAAAGGATATTTTTTTCATGTAAGTCAGAAAAATCATGCCAGTCTATTTAAAAAAGGGAAAGGCGAGTTTGTTTGTTCATCACAATTCTCTGAGTACCCATATTGTAGGACTTCAATTCAGCATAGAAATTATTTTTTTATTCCTGAGCATCAAACAATTAAATTAGACTAAGATTATGTCTTTTAAACTAAAAGAACATCGATTTTTTTGGCCGATTAAATTATTTTTAAAGCGATTATTTGGTCGTGAATTACGAATTTCTCCTGGTATTAAGACTAATACTCTTTTTCTGGATGAATGGGAAATATGCCCTGATTTTATTGATAAAAACTCAATTATTTTTTCCCTAGGTGTCGGAGATTCAATAGTATTTGATATGAAATTGATTGAGACTTTTAAAAGTACTGTTTATGCATTTGATCCCACTCCATTCGCCAAAGAGTGGATAAAAAAACAACCATCATCAGAGAATTTTAATTTTTTTCCATGGGCTGTTTCTGGAGAGGATAGGCTACTTGAGATGTATCAAAGGATTAACAGGAAAGGTGAAAAATCTAAAGTAATGTGGACAGAGATAAGGGGTGACCATGATAACCCATTAGTAATTCAGGTAGAAAGCTATTCACTTGATAGTATTATGAAAAAATTGAATGTTAATAAAATTGATTTATTAAAAATGGATGTTGAAGGATCAGAGTATGAAATTATAGACACTATTTTAGATATGAATAATAAACCATCACAACTGTTAGTTGAATTTCATCATAGATTTCCAAATATAGGTTTCGAAAAAACCAATAACGCAATCAAAAATCTTCATAAAATTGGTTATCGGATATTTAGTGTTTCAAAAACTGGTCGTGAATTGGGTTTTATTCAAAAAAACCTATTTTCTGATTTGTGATCTTTGTCAGATTTGTTTAGGCTCACGGTAATAGAAAATCATTTAATAAAGGTTTTGGATATTACTAAAAATGAAGCTTAGAGATTTATTGTTTATTTTTATTGTTTTGTTTGTAACTCCGCAAACTGCTATATCCCATCATTCCGCATCAATTCTTTTTAATATGGAGAAAATGGTTAGTATTGAAGGTATTGTTACTGAAGTATGGTTTCAAAATCCTCATTCACGATATTATGTTGAAAAATCAGCTGAAAATGGCCAGAAAGAATTATGGGAAATAGAAACAATGAGTCCTAATTGGTTCATTAGAAGAGGTTGGGATGAAGATACCATCAAGACAGGAAATAAAATTAGAGCAGAAGGACATCCTGCTCAGGATGGATCAAACAGATTAATACTAAGAATTCTTGATAGAGAGAATATAGAAATTTATCGATGGATCAGACCTGCTCGTCCAATAATTAAAAATTTATAATTAAGATAGTCAATGTTATCAAGAGATAAAAAAATCAACTTTAATCAGTTCGTTCTGTTTCTTATTGTTATATTTTTAAATCAACAGACTGTAGCCAAGCCAAATTTCTCAGGGATATGGATTTCTGGTGTTAGCGTGTCAGCTCGCGATTCTTTTTGGCCCAAAGATTTACCTCTTACAGAATTAGGAAGAGAAGCTCAAAAGAAAGCAGGAACTCTAGAAGACCCTGCATTTCAATGTATTATTGGATTCGGGAGAATTATTTCAGCAGGCTTCCCAACAGAGATTATACAAACAGATCAGCAAGTAACGATTTTGTATGAATATAATCATCAAGTAAGAAGAATTTTTACTGATGGGAGAGAACATCCTAAAAAAGTTCGACCGAGTTTAATGGGGCATTCTATCGGTTATTGGAATGAATCAACCTTAATTGTTGATACCGTGGGCGCTAAGTCACTTTTTTTCCGTCTAGGAGGAATACCATATAGTGATAAAGCACACTTTATCGAAAAGATAAGATTGTTGGATGATGGCGAGACTTTGGAAAATATAATTATGATTGATGATTCTGAATTTTATACCCAAAAATGGGAAGCAAGAATATATCTTTCTTTAGATCCAACGACCACTATCCTGGAGTATGATTGTACTGTTCGAGAGCATCTTGAACCTATTAAGTAGCGCTTGATCTGAAAAAATGCATACTACCGTTGGTTATTCTATGGATGGAATGAGTAGGCGGTGCTCTACCAGGCTGAGCTACACCCCGTTTAATTATTAAAATTCTCTGTTCACCGAAGATTTGGCAATTGTAATTAATGCGGCCTTATATATAGAATCAGGAATATCATTTAATGCATCAATAGCAATATCTGAAAATTCGTTTGCACGTAATTTTGTATATTCAATTGCCTTGGTTGATGTAATGATTTTCTGCACAGATTTAAGTTTATTTTTTTCTCTATTGTTAAAGGCGGAGTGAATTATTTTTCTTTCAGAAGGACTAGAGTTTTTTATTGCATAAATAATGGGTAGAGTAATTTTTCCTTCGGCTAAATCATCTCCCAGATTTTTACCTAGTTTTCCTGGCGAAGCACTATAATCGAGAGAGTCATCTATAAGTTGGAAAGAAATACCTAAAGATTTTCCGAAAATTTTCATTTTTGTACGAATTTTTTCATTTTGTTTAGTTAAGATTGCAGCTATTTCTATGCCTGCCTCAAAAAGACGAGATGTTTTTCGGTATATTACTGCGAAGTATTCCTTTTCCGACAAATTTACGTTTCCTATATTCATTAATTGCATAACTTCACCTTTTGCTATTGCATTTGTTGCGTCTGCTAGAATCCTCATAATGGGCATTTGATTTAATTCAACCATCATTTGAAAAGCTCTTGAATAGAGAAAATCACCAACCAAAACACTTGCTTGATTTCCAAAAACTATATTAGCAGTATCTTTATTTCGACGTTTTAGAGAATCATCGACAACATCATCATGAAGAAGCGTGGCAGTATGGATGAATTCAATGATGGCAGCTGCATTAATATGCTTCTTTCCACTGTAATTTAAGGCTTTAGCAGCTAATAACACTAGGATCGGCCGAAGTCGTTTTCCTCCACTTCTGACAATATATTTTGATACTTGCGAAATTAAGTGAACATCACTTTTTAGATTTTTTTGAATTAACTCATTAGTTGCAGATAAATCATCACTGCAAAGTGCTTTGATATCATCCATTGAGTTAAAAATTAAATTTTTCTTTATTTTTCTCATATATATTTCTTAAATCGTATTAGAAATAGTATTATGTCTTGATAATATTAGAACTAGCTTGGTAAGTACAAGCTATTGATTAAAATAAAAATTCAGATAAATGACGTTGACCCAAAGTGTCTTAATCTATAATATCTCGTTTCTTTCTTAGTAACTAATATTATAAGAGTGATTAGTTTTTAAATTATTTAAAATCTAAAAAGAAAAGTATATCTAAGTTAGTTTTTACGAATTTAAAAAATTGGAGTATAAAATGTATGCAGTTTTTCGCTCCGGCGGCAAACAATATCGTGGCAGTCAAGGCGATCGTATTCGACTTGAAAAAATCGATATCAAAGAAGGCGCAAAGATTAGTTTCACAGAGGTATTGCTTATTGGTGAGGGTAGTAATATAAGGCTAGGTGATCCATTAGTTTCCGGCGCAGATGTAACTGCTAAAGTTATTCAACAGGGTAAAACAAAAAAAATCCCTATTGTTAAATTTAAACGCCGAAAGAATTACCTTCGTAGAGGATCGCATAGGCAATATTTTACGGAAATAGAAATCCTTTCTATTGGCAGTGACACTTCAACTAAAAAAGTTACAAAGAAAAAAACCGCAACTAAAAAAGTTACAAAGAAAAAAACCGCAACTAAAAAAGTTACAAAGAAAAAAACCGCAACTAAAAAAGTTGCAAAGAAAAAAACCGCAACTAAAAAAGTTGCAAAGAAAAAAACCGCAACTAAAAAAGTTGCAAAGAAAAAAACAATCAAGAAAAAGTAATTTTTTCGAAATACTTGATTTTAGAATGTGAAGTTAGTAAAAATAACCTAATTTTAAAAAGGATAATTTAGTGGCTCATAAAAAAGCAGGTGGCAGCAGTAAGAATGGACGGGATTCCGAGAGTAAACGTTTAGGCGTTAAAATTTTTGGAGGCCAAAATGTGAAAGCAGGCAACATTATTGTACGTCAGAGAGGCACCCGTTATCATGCTGGAACTAATGTTGGCATTGGTCGCGACCATACACTTTTTGCTAAATCAAGTGGACAAGTAACATTTGAAAAGAAGGGTCCAAAGAATCGACAATATGTAAGTGTTTTATAAATCTTCATGATTTAGATTTTTATTTTATTAATTGATTCCTAAGCCCCGTTTTATCGGGGTTTTTTATTTCAAATTTAAAACTCATATGAAATTTGTAGATGAAGCAGTTGTTAGTGTTAAGGCAGGCAATGGTGGAAATGGTTGCCTCAGTTTTCGTCGTGAAAAATTTATTGCTAAAGGCGGCCCTAATGGCGGTAATGGAGGTGCTGGAGGGAGTGTGCTTCTAGTTGCAAGTGATAGGACGAATACTCTAGTAGATTTTAAAGTATTAAGAGAATATAGAGCCGAATCCGGATTGCATGGTAAAGGGCAGAATAGAACGGGTAGATCAGGTGACGATTTAAAAATTATTGTTCCAGTAGGAACAGTTATTTACGATAAGGATACTGGTGAACTATTTGGTGATTTAACAAGTCTTGATCAAGAAATTATGGTTGCAGAAGGAGGTCACGGCGGGCTTGGTAACGCGCATTTTAAGAGTAGTATAAATCGTTCTCCTAGAAGAACGACTTTAGGCACAAAAGGGGAATCAAGAAATTTAGATTTGGAGCTTAAGTTAATAGCTGATGTTGGCCTTTTAGGTATGCCTAATGCTGGAAAATCAACTTTAATAAGAGCGATATCAGCTGCAAAACCAAAAGTTGCAGATTATCCTTTTACAACTTTACATCCCAATCTTGGTGTTGTCTCTGTTGGCCCTGACCAAAGTTTTGTTATAGCAGATATTCCTGGCCTAATTAAAGGAGCAGCTGATGGTTTAGGTTTAGGAATTAAGTTTCTTAAACATCTTCAAAGAACTCAACTCTTATTACATATTGTCGATATTATGCCTTTTGATGATTCGATGAATCCAGTTGAAGTATTTCATGAATTGGAGCATGAATTGGAAAAATTTTCTGATGAGTTGGCGGCAAAACCAAGGTGGTTAATTATTAACAAGATAGATCTACTTGAAAAGAAAGAAATTATCACCTACTGCGAGAAATTTGTGAATAATTTGAATTGGTCGGGTCCAGTTTTTGAAATTAGCGCTATCAGCGGTCAAGGCACAAAAGATCTATCGAAAGCTATATCCCAGGAACTTACAAAGATGAGAAAAGTAAAAGAAGCACTCTAATATATTTAATTTTAATTTTAAATTTATTTTGCTAAAGATTTAACTAATTTATTTAATCGACTTTTATGGCGAGCTGCTTTATTTTTTTTAATAATTCTTTTATTAATCATGCTATCAATAATGGGAACTGCAATGCTGTATGCGTCAGTAGCTGCTTTTTTATTTTTACTCTCAACAGCAATAATTACATTTTTGATACTGGTTCTTAGCTTTGAACGTAGCCCCATTTTATGAAATCTGATTTTTTCAGCTTGTTTTGCACGTTTTTTTGCAGATTTTATATTTGCCACTATATTTATCCCAGTTTAGGCTCATAGATATAAAAATGTATCTCTTACATCTTATGTAGCTGAGTATTATTCTTGTAGGTTAGTTGATTGTCAATGCCCTTTTTTGTAATAAATAAGAATGTAGTTTAATAAATATAAACATCTGAATTTTAGATAATTTTTAAGATAAAATAGTTATAATTTTTATTTTAAAAATTAAATATGATACATACCTATCCAATGGGAGCTAAAAATTTGGAAACGAGAGAGCAGGAGAGGTCAAAATCTATAACAGAAAGTCTTTTCAAAAAGACTTCGATTGTTAGCGGTATGACGTTAGCATCCAGAGTACTTGGCCTAATTAGGGATGTTGTTTTCGCTAGATTTTTTGGGGCTTCAATCATCATGGATGCATTTATTGTAGCTAATAGGATTCCTAATATGCTTCGAAGATTTTTTGCAGAAGGCGCTTTTTCTCAAGGCTTTGTTCCTGTTGTTGCAAATTACCGAGAATCAAAAACACATAGAGAAGTTCGTGACTTAATAGATAGTGTGTCAGGTACTTTTGGCCTTATACTATTTGTAATAACTCTTATAGGAGTTATTGCATCTCCCTTTTTGGTGGCAATAGTGGCTCCAGGTTTTATCGGAGATGACGGACGGTTTGATTTAGCAGCACTAATGCTAAGATTTACATTTCCATACCTAATGTTTATCTCTCTCACAGGGATGGCTGGTGGAATACTTAATACTTATGGAAAATTTGGCGCCTCATCATTCACACCTATAATACTAAATGTAGTATTAATCATTTTTATAGTGTGGCTTTCACCTTATTTTGAAGAACCTGGTATGGCGTTAGCGTACGGTGTTTTTATAGCTGGCTTAATTCAACTGACTTTTCAGATTCCTTTTTTATCAAGAATTGATTTAATCCCAAGACCGAGATGGAACCCTAAACATAGCGGATTAAGAAGGGTAGGAAAATTGATGTTACCAGCATTGTTTGGTTCTTCGATTGCTCAATTAAATATTCTTGTCGGCGGAGTTATCGCGTCTTTGTTGGGTGTTGGAAAGATTAGTCTCCTCTATTACTCAGATAGGTTGATGGAGTTTCCTTTAGGTCTATTTAGCATTGCACTTGCTACAGTTACCTTGCCCTATCTATCAAGACAATACGCATTAAAGCAGTCAGAGATATTTTCTGAAACGATTGACTGGTCGATGAAACTAGTTTTCTTATTAGTAGTGCCAGCAGCATCGGGTTTAATAATATTGGCTGATCCAATTATTATTACTGTTTTTCTAGGCGGAGAATTCTCTGAATTTGACGCAGATATGACCGCACTTAGCTTACAGGCTTTTGCAATCGGTTTAATCGGTTTTTCTCTCGTCAAAATACTTGCTCCTGCATATTTTGCTCGTGAAGACACAGTGACTCCAGTAAAAATTGGTTTAATATCGCTTTTCACAAATTTTTGTCTAAGTATTATATTTGTTTATATTTTAGTGCGCGTGGAATATGTAGGGACTCATGCAGGCTTGGCATTAGCTATTTCAATATCTGCCTTGCTAAATGCGTGGTTATTGTATAGTAAACTATCGCGCGAAAAAATAATCCATCATTCGTCTGGCTGGTTTAAATTAATAACTAAACTGTTTATGGCTAATTTAATAATGACAGTAATATTAATTAATATAAGGGGGCCAGTATCATGGTGGGTTCATGCTTCTCTGTTTGATCGAGTTTCTTGGCTTTTGTTGATTATAGCTGCAGGGATGAGCGTGTATTTTGTAGCTCTCTATTTACTCGGTTTGAGAGCATCTTTTTTAAAACTTAAACATAAGTAATCTATATTTTTATTATGCGATTGGTTAGAAATTCTAAAGAATTCCCAATATCACTTTTCAAAGAGGGCAGTATAGTTACTATCGGCGCATTTGATGGTTTGCATCTAGGCCATCAAGAATTACTTAATGCTGCGTTAGATCTTGCCGCTAATCATAATCTGCCAATAATAGTAATGAGCTTTGAGCCAATGCCTAAAGAGTTTTTTGCAAATAAAAAACCCCCTGCAAGATTGATGCGATTTCGTGAAAAATATGACGCCTTAAAAGAATATGGCATTAATATATTTTATTGCCCAAACTTTAATACTGATATGCAAAATATTAAATCTGACACTTTTATTAGACAATTACTCATACATACATTAAATATGAAATATCTTGTGGTGGGCGATGATTTTCATTTTGCCAAAAATCGAGAAGGCAACCTTGAGCAACTTTCAAGTGTAAGCAAAACACTTGGCTTTTCTATTAATCAGGTACCCAGTATTAATATCGGAGGTGAGCGAGTTAGCAGCACTGCAATACGAAAAGCTCTGGAAAAAGGTGATTTAAAGAATGCGAAGAAAATGTTGGGTAAGAATTATAGAATGTCAGGAAAGGTAATAGAAGGTAAAAAATTGGGAAAATCATTAGGCTACCCAACAGCAAATGTTAATATAAAGCGTTTACAAAGTTCCGTAATGGGTATTTTTGCCGTTAAGGTTCATGGTCTTGAGAATAAACCATTGAATGCTGTTGCTAGCCTTGGAACAAGGCCTACTTTTAATGGCATCAAACCACTTCTTGAAGTTTATATCTTTGATTTCGATAAAAATATTTATGGTAGTTATATTCATGTCGATTTTATTGAAAAACTTAGAGAAGAGAAAAAATTTAAAAATGCAGATGCTTTGATAGATCAGATGCACGTTGATGCTGCAGATGCCCGTAATATATTGTCTAACTCTTAGAAAAAGGATTTTATATTTTGAATTTAAATTTTAGAAAATGGGTAGAAACACATAAATTATTACTGCTTTATGTATTGATCGTTATTTTGATAATAATTTTTGATCAATGGGCAAAATCGTTGATTATAAAAAATGTGATGCTTTATGAAGTTCTACCAGTAAATTCTTTTATTAATATAACTCATCAAGAAAATGCAGGCGCTGCGTTTAGCATCCTTTCGAATGCGGGAGGATGGCAAAGATGGTTTCTTTCCGTATTAGCAATATGCATTAGTGTATATATTGTGTTTTGGTTATTTCGTTTACGCAATCAAGATCAAATTATTTTGTCTATTGGATTATCATTAGTGCTAGGCGGAGCTATTGGTAATGTTATTGATCGCATCCAATTGGGTTATGTAATTGATTATATTCAAGTTTTTATCATGGGTTGGCCTTTTCCATCTTTTAATATTGCTGATGCATCAATTACTGTTGGTGCCGTTATTCTTATAATTGATGCATTATTTATTTCAAAAAATAGTGTTTTTGACTAAGCCTACTAGTTATTGATTTTTTCGTTATGCCGGTATAGCTCAGTTGGTAGAGCGCCTCATTCGTAATGAGGAAGTCCGTGGTTCGAATCCGCGTACCGGCATCAACTAGAAATATATGCTTGTACTATTTTAAATCGTAAAAATTATTTTTCTATCAAACGATTAGATTTGAAGAGCATTGATATATCGATAGAATTGATATTTTTTGTAAGTGCTCCAACTGATATATAGTCGAGACCAATTGAAGCAATTTTTTTAACGTCATTGATAGAAAATCCTCCTGATGCTTCTAATTTAGCAGGAGGGTTTCCCTCTAGTTTATTTATTGCAACCGCTTTCACTAACAAATCATAAGGGAAATTATCAAGTAAAATATATTCTGATTTTACTTTTAATGCTTTTTGCATGTCTTCCAATGTTTCTACTTCGATTTCTATTGGCATAGTCGGATAGTTTTTACGAGCATTTTTTATTATTCTAGAAAAATTATTTTCAATACTTATGTGATTTTCTTTAATCAATATTGCATCAAATAATCCAAAGCGGTGATTTAGTGCCCCGCCACAACGAACGGCATATTTCTGGGCCCACCGAAGACCAGGTATGGTTTTTCGTGTATCAAGCAATTTTGTTGAACTTCCAGCTAAAATTTCTACAAATTTAGCTGTTGTACTAGCGGTTGCTGATAGAGTTTGTAAAAAATTTAAGGCTGTTCTTTCTCCGCTCAAGATGGGATGGGCAGGACCTTCTATTTCACATATAACTGAATTTGCAGCCGATTCTTGTCCATCGCAAATTTTCCAGTTCATTTTAATTCTTGAATCAAGTTGTTTGTAAACTTCCTCCGCCCACGGTTTTCCAGCCAAAATCATTTTTTGACGAGTTAGAATCGACGCTTTAGTAGTTGATGATTTTTCTATTAATGATGAGGTTATATCTTGCTCGCCAATATCCTCATCTAATGCTTGCTTGACAACAATATTAATATTCGCTTTTAAGCGTTCATCAATTTGCATATTTTTAAAACTACTTTAAACACTAGATTACAGAGATTTCTATACTTACATCATGAATCCATGATGAGCACCAATCATACTCATTACCATCGGAATGGACATTAAAGTATTTGATCTCGATGCGAGAAAAGCAGTATTTTTAGCTTTTGCAATTTCTTCAGATGATGCTTCTACCATACCAAGAATCTTTTTTTGATTTGGCCAAATTAATACCCAAACATTAAAAAGCATAATGGTGCCAAGCCAAGCTCCAATTCCAATAGTAGTTGAATACATATCATCTGTTCTCATTCCAAGCTCAAAAGCACTACCAAGTTTTCCAATCAGATGAAGGTAACCTGCGCCCGTCAGCCATGTAAATGCTGCACCCCAACGAAACCACCACAGTGCTCTTGGAGCCACGTATTTGGTAATACCCGCACCGCCAGGCCCGCCTTCATCATTTATGGCTTCTGCTAAAGCAGGGACTTGTACAAAATTAAAATAGTAGAGTAGTCCTATCCAGGTAACTCCAGATAAAACATGACCCCATATCATAGCCGTGTTAAGAGCCACAGCTTCGTTACCAGTTGTTGCTAGCATAATAATTATTGCAAGTGCCAGACCACTTAAAATGGTTCCATTAATACTTTTTAAAGGATTCATAAATATTTCCTCCTATGCATTCTGTATGAATTAACATATTTTATAAATTTATTTCTATAACTCCCTATTATAGAGATTATTCTCTAAAAGTAGAATAATCATATCTCATTGGAAGGTGTTGCTGTTTTATTAGGTATTTTCTGTGTAATTTTCCACTATAATATCCACTTTAGATGTTATTAAATATAAACAGGATGCTTAGTATGGATATAAAGAATCGTATTAAGGAGCAATTGGAAGCCCATTCGGTATTACTTTATATGAAAGGAACCCCAGATTTTCCACAATGTGGATTTTCAGGACAGACTGTTTCAGTTCTGAAAACTTTGGAACAGCCATTTTCCTATGTAAATATACTTGAAGACTCTGAGATAAGGGAAGAGTTAAAGATTTATTCAAATTGGCCAACATTTCCCCAGCTTTACATCAATGGTGAATTAATAGGCGGTTGCGATATTATTATGGAAATGTATCAATCAGGGGAACTCGCTACCTTAATTTCAGATATAAAGTAATAATATTTTATATTTTAAATGAGTAATTTTAACCAATTTGATGATGTTGATCCTACGGAAACGAAAGAATGGCTTGAATCTATAGATTCTGTTCTTGGTCAATATGGCCCGGATAGGGCACATTATCTTCTGAATCAGATGGTTGATTATGCGAGACGTTCTGGTGCGTATTTACCATTTTCTCCAAATACCGCCTATCTCAATACGATTCCAGTAGGAATGCAGGAAGAATATCCTGGGGACCGTTCAATTGAGAAAAGAATTGAAGCTTATATTCGCTGGAATGCTATGGCTATGGTTGTACTCTCAAATAGACAGACTTCTGAATATGGCGGTCATATTGCAAGCTATGCATCTTCAGCTACCCTTTACGAAGTAGGATTTAATCATTTTTGGCGTGCACATAACAAAACTCAAGACGGAGATATGGTGTTTATGCAAGGACACTCCGCGCCAGGAATATACTCTCGCGCTTATCTAGAAGGACGTTTAACCGAACAACAACTTAATCGCTTTCGCCAAGAAGTTGGTGGAGGCGGTTTATCATCCTATCCACACCCATGGTTAATGCCAGAATTTTGGCAGTTCCCTACAGTTTCAATGGGTTTAGGACCTATGATGGCTATTTATCAAGCTCGATTTATGCGTTACATGGAGCATCGTGAACTTATTTCATCCAGTGATAGAAAAGTATGGTGTTTTATTGGAGATGGCGAAATGGACGAGCCTGAATCACTTGGCGCAATTACTATGCCTGTCCGAGAGGGGCTAGATAATTTGGTGTTTGTTGTTAACTGCAATCTTCAACGCCTTGATGGACCAGTTCGAGGAAATGGCAAAATTATTCAGGAGTTAGAGGCTGCTTTTGGAGGCGCAGGTTGGAACGTAATTAAGGTAATTTGGGGTTCTCGGTGGGATCCCCTATTAGCCAAGGATAATGACGGTTTATTACAACGTGTTATGGAAGAATGTGTAGATGGAGAATATCAAAATTTTAAATCTAAGGGCGGAGATTATGTTCGTAAACATTTCTTTGGACGATATCCTGAAACTCATGAAATGGTTGCCAACATGTCTGATGAGAATATATGGCGCCTAAATAGAGGTGGTCATGACGCAATAAAAGTCTATTCAGCATATAAAAATGCGTTGAATCATAAAGGTGGGCCAACCGTTATCCTAGCTAAGACTGTCAAAGGATTTGGTATGGGTTCTGCTGGCGAAGGTCAAAATATAGCGCACCAACAAAAAAAATTAGATATTGAAGCACTAAAAGAGTTTCGAGATCGTTTTAACATACCGGTATCGAACAAAGATATTGACAGTATTCCTTATTGTAAACCCGATTCCAATAGTATCGAAATGCAGTATCTGCATGAGAAACGACAATCATTAGGAGGGTATCTACCAAAACGTCGGATTAAAGCCCCTAAACTAATGATTCCTGCATTGAAGATTTTTAAAACTCAACTAGATGGAAGTGGTGATAGGGAAATATCTACAACTATGGCATTTATTCGAATGTTGACGGCGCTAGTTCGAGATAAAAAAATTGGTAAAAATATTGTTCCAATTGTCCCTGATGAGGCACGTACATTCGGTATGGAAGGGATGTTCCGGCAAATAGGTATTTATTCGTCTAAAGGCCAACTTTATACACCGCAGGATGCTGGACAGCTAATGTATTATCGTGAAGATAAAAAAGGTCAAATTTTAGAGGAAGGCATCAATGAAGCAGGCGCTTTTTGTTCTTGGTTAGCATCAGGAACTTCCTACAGCAATCACAATACCCAGACAATTCCTTTTTATATTTATTATTCAATGTTTGGGTTTCAACGCATTGGTGATTTTATTTGGGCAGGCGGTGATCTCCAATCTCGAGGGTTTTTAATGGGCGGCACAGCTGGACGGACGACATTAGCGGGAGAGGGGCTTCAACATCAGGATGGTCATAGTCTCATTCATGCATCGACTATCCCAAATTGTATTTCTTATGATCCAACATATGCTTATGAGTTAGCAATAATTATTCATGATGGTTTGAAGCGGATGATTGGGAATCAAGAGAATATTTTTTATTACATAACATGTATGAACGAGAATTATATCCACCCATGCATTCCAAAAGGCGTATCCAATGGGATTCTAAAAGGCATGTATCGTCTAAAAAGAGGTGGCAAGAAGAAATTGAAAGCACAACTTATGGGCTCTGGAACTATTCTAAGAGAAGTGCTCGCATCTTCTGAGATTCTTCTTAAGGATTTTGGGATTGATTCAGATGTTTGGTCAGTAACAAGTTTTAATGAGTTACGAAGAAATGCGCTTCAGATAGAAAGGTGGAATAATTTGAATCCAGATAAGCAACCCAAAAAAAATTACATTCAGAGCTGCTTATCATCTAGTGCAGGACCTTTTATAGCAGCCACTGATTATATGAAAATTATACCTGATCAGATCCAACGATGGGTGCCAGGAACATTTGTTTCCTTAGGAACCGATGGATACGGTAGAAGTGATGCCAGGTCTGCATTACGAAAACATTTTGAGGTTGACAGATGGTTTATAGTAATTACAACTCTTAAAGCACTTTCTGATCAAGGTATGATAGATGGTAGAATTGTATCTAAAGCAATTAAAAAATATGGGATTGATCCATCAAAGAAGGATCCGGTGAATTTATGAAGCAATGGCAAAGTTGTAGAGCTATTTTTGACTTTTTAGACGGTAGAATATCCTCACCAAAAAGGTATTTTAATAATGAAAATATTGATACCAAAGTATTAATCTGGGTTTTAGGAAAAGTATGAATAAAGAGAAAGAAAAGCAGATCGCTATAATGGATACTACGCTACGAGACGGTGAGCAGACACCTGATATTGCCTATAGTGCAGAAGAGAAATTACAACTTGCACGGATTCTGCTTACTGAGGTAGGCGTAGATCGGATCGAAATAGCTTCCACTCGGACATCTAGAGGAGAGTATGAAGCCGCATTACTTGTTACCCAATGGGCGAAAAAAGAAAATGTAATACAGCGGGTTGAGATGTTAGGGTTCTGCGATGGCAAGGCCTCAGTCGATTGGTTACTTGAGGCTGGCGGCAGCGTCATGAATTTACTGACAAAAGGGTCTGAACGCCACTGTCGCACTCAGCTTAACATGACGCCAGAAGATCATATTAAACGAATTGAAGAGACAGTATCATGGGCGCATAAGAATAAGGTTATCGTTAATGCCTATTTAGAGGATTGGTCTAATGGTGTACGTGATAATTTTGATTATGTAGCTAGACTGATTGAAGCGCATCATCGATTTGGCGTAAAAAAGATATATCTCGCAGACACGTTGGGGATATTTTCCCCAGATGACATTACTCATTACGTTGGTCTGATGATTGATACTTGGCCTGATCTTCGATTCGAATATCACGGTCACGACGATTATGGTCTTTCTACAGCTAATTGTATTGCTGCTATTAATGCAGGTGTCGAGGGTATTCATACAAGTGTCAATGGTCTTGGGGAGAGAGCAGGAAATAGTTCTTTAGCTGAAGTTGTAGCAGCCATTGAGGATCATACGCCTTATAAAACCAAGGTTAATGAATCTCGTCTTGCAGCTGTTTCGCTTCTGGTAGAGACATTTAGTGGAAAGATACTTGCCGCAAATGCCCCTATCTTAGGAAGCGATGTTTTTACTCAGACTGCTGGTATTCATGCTGATGGCGATGCTAAAGGCGAACTTTATGCGAGTCTTTTGGCGCCTCAACGGTTTGGTCGTGAACGTCGGTATGCTCTAGGTAAATTATCAGGAAAAGCTTCCCTTGAGCATAATTTAGAAAAACTTGGCGTGTCACTCAGCGAGGACAATCGCAAGCAGGTTCTTGAGCGTATTATTGAGCTTGGTGATAAAAAACATACTGTAGTGCCTGAAGATCTCCTGATGATTATAGCCGATGTACTTAAGACGCCAGAAGAACAATTGATCCGAATTGAATCATATAACGTTGTTGTAAGCTCAAATGAAATACCGCAAGCTAGTGTCACAGTAAATTTTCGAGGAAAATCAGCTCATGCAATGGGAACGGGTGACGGAGGCTATAATGCATTCATGACCGCACTTAAAATTGCCATGCAAGAACATGGGTTTGAGTTGCCACATTTATCTGACTACCGGGTTCGGATTCCACCAAGTGGGCGTACTGATGCTCTTGTGGAAACTTTTATTCGCTGGGATAAAGAGGGGGAAACAGGTTTTTCTACGCTAGGCGTAGATTCTGACCAGATTGGTGCTGCTGTAATCGCAACCGAAAAAATGCTTAACATCATAGCTCATGAAGCAGGCTCATTAAATGTCAAGTCTTCTTGATATTAAGATACCTGATCTCGGAGAGTATGATGATGTAGATGTTATCGAAGTTTTAGTAAAAAAAGGTGACATCGTAAAATGTGAGGACAGCCTTATTACATTGGAAACCGATAAGGCATCAATGGATGTTCCGTCTCCCGTAGACGGAAAAATAGAAAAAATGAATGTAAAAGTTGGGGATAAGGTTTCCAGTAATATTGTTATAGGTAAAATAAGAAGCGATAAAAAAGAGTCTATCTCTGAATCAGAGGAAGAAAATCTGAAAAAACCAGAATCTGTAGAAAAACCTGCAATTAAGAAAACTGAAGAAATTTCGCCTATACCTTCATATAAAACTACTTCACGAAACCTTCCTTCGATTGATGAAAAAAACTTCTCAGGGGCTCATGCGAGCCCATCAGTGCGAAAATTAGCACGTGAATTAGGAGTAAATTTAATTCAGGTAGTAGGGACGGGTGTTAAAAATAGAATTTTGCATGATGATATAAAGAATTTTGTAAAAGCCATAATGTTTGGGTCAACAACTATTTCTAACCCATTACTACCTAAAATTCCTATTATTGATTTTACAAAATATGGTGAAACTGAGATTCAGAAATTAACCAAAATTCAAAAAATTTCAGGAAAAAGACTACATGCAAGTTGGATTAATTTACCACACGTAACCCAGTATGATTTAGCAGATATCACTGGACTTGAAAAGGAAAGGCAACGATTAAAAAAATTAAACAAGACAAAAGATATTAATCTCACTCCTTTAGCTTTTATTATTAAAGCCTGCGTTAATTCTCTCAAGGAGTTCCCTAAGGTGAATTCATCTTTATCAGAAGATGAAGCATCAATCATTTTAAAAAATTATTGGAATATAGCTTTTGCAACGGATACTGAGAATGGATTGATGGTTCCAGTGATGTTTGATGCTGATAAAAAAGATATTTTTGAAATAGCAAAAGAATTAGGAACACTGTCTAAAATCGCGAGAGAGAATAAGCTTGATGCTAAACAATTACAAGGAGGTACTTTTACAATCTCTAGTCTAGGCAGTATTGGGGGGACTGTTTTTTCACCAATTATTAATGCACCAGAGGTAGCTATATTAGGAATTTCAAAATCATCCGTTCAACCTATTTGGAACGGGAAAAAATTTGAACCGAGGCTAATGTTACCACTATCACTCTCTTATGATCATAGAGTCATTGATGGTGCATATGCTGTTCGTTTTACAACTTTTCTTAGCCAACAGCTATCAAATGTTAAGCAATTATTGGAGACAAAATCATAATGCCAAAAAAACAATCAAATAAGGCCAAGCATCAAACTGACCTTGTTGTTATTGGTGCTGGCCCAGGCGGATATACCGCAGCCTTTCGTGCTGCGGATCTTGGAATGAAAGTTGTTCTTGTTGAAAGATCTCCAACCTTAGGGGGCGTTTGTTTGAACATCGGTTGTATTCCATCGAAAGCATTATTGCACGTAGCAAAAATTATTGATGATGTTGATTCTATGGCAAAGAATGGCCTTAATTTTGGTAAGCCAAAGATTGATACTTTGGCTCTAAGGGAGTGGAAAAATAAAATTATAGGGCGTCTTACAAAAGGATTAGAACATCTTGCTAAACAGAGAAACGTCACGGTTATTAACAGCAAAGCGAAATTTGATTCTTCCAATAGATTAAAATTAGACAATAATGAAATCATTGAATTTAAGAAATGTATCATTGCTGCAGGTTCTGAAACACTTACTTTACCAAACTCACCAAAAGATACACGTATCGTTGATTCAGCTGGAGCGCTTGAGTTAGAACCTCTACCTAAAAGAATGCTTGTGGTAGGCGGAGGTATTATAGGCTTGGAAATGGCTTGTGTGTATAGTGCGCTCGGTACTTTAATTAATATAGTTGAACTTACAGATACATTAATGCCTGGAACAGATCCTGATCTGGTTAGAGTTTATAAAAATATCATAAATAAAAGATATGAAAAAATAATGCTTCAGACAAAAGTAGTTGATATGAAACCACTTAAATCAGGAGTTAAAGTTACTTTTGAAAGAAAAAAAGAACGATTCTCAGCTGAATATGATCTGATATTAGTGGCAATAGGGAGGCAGGCAAATGGCGACACATTAGATCTAGATAAGGCTGGAGTAACAATTAGTAATAGAGGTATGATTGCAGTTAATAAGTATATGCAAACAAATATACCCCATATATTCGCCATAGGCGATATCGTTGGCGATCCTATGTTGGCGCATAAAGCAACTCATGAAGGAAAAGTAGCCGCTGAAGTTGCTGCTGGGCAAAAAAGTGCTTTTGATGCAAGGACTATTCCCTCCGTAGCTTATACGGAACCTGAAATTGCTTGGGTGGGTTTAACTGAAATTCAAGCAAAAAAAGATGATATCCCCTATGAAAAGGCTCAGTTTCCTTGGGCCGCAAGTGGAAGAGCTTTGTCACTTGGCAAAGAACAAGGATTCACAAAACTTTTATTTGATAAAAAGAATGGAAGAATATTAGGAGGCGGTATTATAGGATCGAATGCCGGAGATCTTATTGCTGAAGTTGGCTTAGCAATAGAAATGGGTGCTGATGCAGCAGATATAAGTCTTACCATTCATCCGCATCCTACATTGTCTGAAACGATTGCATTTTCTGCTGAGGCGTATGAAGGCACTTTAACGGATCTTTATATTCCTAAAAAAAAATAGTCATTTGATGATAATGAACAGACTAAAACAATTCAGTAAGTTTTTTGTGCCATCATTGATTGGTGCTGTTACCTTCCTTTTTCCCATCAGGTATGAAGGGAATATAACTATACTAATGGCTGCTTTATCCGATGGCCTTCTTAAAATATTAGGTGATAAAGCACCTATAATTGTTTTGGTAATTATCACAATCTCTGCCGTAACATCATTATGGTATTCGGTAAAAAATCATAGACTTAAGAGTGTACCAAACAATGCAAAAAGACTAAAACCCCATGAAGCGAAAGGATTTTTAGACGATATTTTTATTGTTAATCATGGCTGGCTATTTATTAGGGTGCTTGGCTTTGTCATCACGGTCTTGATTTTTTTTGAGATTGGCCCGCATCAAATTTATTCTGAATTAACGGGCGGTGTGGTACTTTATTCTTTGGCTACAGCTATTATCACAATCTTTTTTATAGCCTCATTTTTAATGCCACTCCTTACCGATTATGGATTAATGGAGTTCTTGGGAACAATTTTAAGTAAATTATTTAGGTTTCTGTTTAGATTGCCGGGTCGATCATGTATCGATGCATTGGCATCGTGGATGGCTGCCGCTCCTGTCGGGGTACTGATAACAATACAACAATTTGAGAAAGGAAATTATTCAATGAGGGAATCGGCGGTAATAGCCACTAATTTTTCGGTAGTGTCGGTACCTTTTTGTGTAATCGTTATTCAAACAGCCGGTCTTGAGCATTTATTTGTTGAATATTATCTTACTGTTGTTGTGACAGGCTTAGTCGCAGCAATAATAACACCTAGAATTCCGCCATTATCAAGGATACCTGATCACTATTCTGAAAAGGGCAGACAGCTATTTGAAGATAGCAACCCTCAAGAAGGATTATGGTCAAATGGATTTAACGCGGCCCTTCAAAAGAGTCAGGAAGCACCGGGTTTAAGACAATTACTCAAAAACGCAATTAGAAATTTATTTGATATATGGTTTGGTTTGTTGCCATCTTTGGTCGCTATAGGAACTATTGGGCTCGTGCTTGCTGAATTTACTCCATTACTAAGATGGCTTTCTCTCCCTCTGATACCACTTCTGAATTTATTTCAACTTCCTGAAGCAAACTTAGCTGCTCCAGCGCTTCTAGCTGGTTTTGCTGATATGTTTTTGCCCGCAGTGTTAGTTAAGAATATTTCTTCTGAAATAACTAGGTTTGTTGTGGCAACTGTTTCAATTACGCAATTAATTTATATGACAGAGATTGGCGTACTTATTTTGAGATCTCGTATTCCATTAAATATTCTAAATTTAATTCAAATATTTTTGATTAGGATGCTAATTAGTCTACCAATAGTTATTGTCTCAGCTAGATTGTTTGTTTTTTAGATAATTTTTTTAAGTTTTTCAAAATATTTCTCTTCATCGGGAGGAGTATTTAATCTTTGAGATTCCCATAAAGTTTCAGCGAGAATGTTCATCATTATGTGTTCTGTTTTATGAATATCATTTTTTTGTAGGATTGTTTTATAAATTTTAGCGATCCCATTGGGCCGGTTTGTTGAGATTTGTTCTCTTAAAGCGATATGAAGACTCATATGCAAGAATGGATTAGTTTTTCCTAATTCAGGTGTGTAATCAATTTTAATATCATTTTCTTTAATAGCTTTATGATATTCCGGATGATTTTTTATAATTTCAACAATTTGGATTTCTAGTTGGGTAAGAATTTTTTTTTCAGAATATTTTTTCCAAGCATTTACATACATCGCTCTCAATTCTTGACGGTCATGCCCGAACATAATTCTTTCCTTACACCTCTAATTTTTTTTTATATTCACATAATTCATTAATAATGCAATTTAAACAATCAGGTTTTCTGGCTTTACAAACATAACGACCGTGTAGGAGTAACCAATGATGAGCATTTTTAAGGTATTTTTTTGGAGTTAGTTTAGTGAGTTTTTTTTCTACCTCGAGCGGAGTTTTACCCTTTGCTAATCCAGTTCTATTAGCAATTCGAAATATATGAGTATCAACAGCAATTGTAGGCTTTCCAAAAGCAGTATTTAGTATAACGTTGGCCGTCTTTCTTCCAACTCCAGGCAATCCCTCAAGGTCTTCTCGTTTTTTTGGAACCTTACTATCATATTGTTCAATTAAGTAATGACAGGTATTAACAATATTTCTTGCTTTAGTATTAAAGAGACCAATGCTTTTAATGTATTCTTTAAGTTTCTTTGTTCCCAGTCTAGTTATAGATTCGGGGGTATTTGCATCTTTAAATAAAACTTTTGTGGCTTTGTTTACCCCTATATCAGTTGCTTGGGCAGATAATATAACAGCAATCAACAATTCAAATGAATTGGAATAGTTCAATTCTGTTGTTGGATTTGGATTTTTTTCACGAAGTCTGGAAAAAATCTCTTTTCTTTTAAATTTATTCAAACTTAAATTCTTGTATCTTTTTTATTTTTTTTAAGGCGATCTATTACTTCTTCAATTATTTCAGAACCGCCATCAAGGATAACTTTTTTTTGTTCTTCATATTGATTTTGACTTAAAAGTTTTTCATTCTTTAATCTTTCAATTCTCAATTTTGCCCGTTCTGTATAATTTGTTTGGGAATTATTTTCAAAAGTTTTTAAAGTAATGCAATTGACAGGGCAAGGCGGTATACAAAGACCGCATCCAGGGCATTCTGACTTAATTACAGTATGCATATACTGTTGGGCGCCAATAATCGCATCAAAAGGACACGCTTCTCTGCAGAGCGTGCATCCTATACATAGGGATTCATCAATGACAGCTACTGTTTTAGGTTTTTTCATTTTTTAAATTTAATTATCTGGTCTTCATACCAACTTTCGCTCCTTTGCCTGGCATTAGAAGATATATATCACTATTTTTACTTCATTTAATTTTTAGATTTTTCAATTATTTTATTAACTTCAGATTTTTCTATTCTTAAAAGAAGAGGTTTATAATTGGAAATGTTACAAGAAAGTAGAGGATTTTCTAGGCTACTCCATGTCCACAGTTGTTCTTTAAAAAGTATTTGTGATTTTTTTGATAATTCAGGTAAAACCGGGGTTAAATAGATCATAATTATTCTGAATAAGTTAAGCCCCTGTGTGCATATTTCTTGCGCTTTAGTACCCTGATCTTTTTCTTTAATTATTACCCATGGTTTGTTTTTATCAATATATTCATTTGTCATATCTGATAGTTTCATCGTCTCACGAATCACTTTTGAAAATTCTCGGTGTTCAAAGTACTTCGAAATTGTTTTAGATTTATTTAAAAATTCCTGGAATAGTGAAGGGTCATCATGTTTTGATGCTAATTTGCTATCAAAATTTTTATTAATAAATGTAGCGCATCTGCTGGCTATATTTACTAGCTTTCCAATTAAATCAGAATTGACTCTCAATATAAAATCGTCAAAACTCAAATCAATGTCTTCCATACTTGGGCCAAGTTTAGCAGCGTAGTAATATCTCAAGTAAGTTGGATCTAAATGATCAAGGTATGTCCTTGCTTTTATAAAAGTTCCTCTTGATTTAGACATTTTTTTTCCATTAATGGTTAAAAAACCATGCGCAAAAACACTATTTGGTTTCCTAAATCCTGATCCTTCTAGTATTGCAGGCCAGAAAAGAGTGTGAAAATAGACGATATCTTTTCCAATAAAGTGATAAATCTCATTACTGTTTTTATTTAACCAATAATCTTCAAAGTTAAGATCTGAAGTTTTCTTACATAAATTTAAAAAACTTGCAAGATATCCAATTGGAGCATCAAGCCAAACATAGAAATATTTATCTGTCGTGTCAGGAATATTAATTCCAAAATATGGCGCATCACGAGAAATATCCCAATCTCTGAGCCCGACAGTAAACCACTCATCTAATTTACTTGTAATATTTTGATGTAGATTAGATTTTTTTATCCATTTTTTTAGCTGCTTTTCGAAACTACTCAAACGAAAGAAGTGATGTTCCGATTTTCTCCAGGTCGGTTTAGTGTTAGATAATACTGATACTGGTTGAGATAATTCCTCAGGATTATAAGTTGCGCCACAATTCTCACATGCGTCGCCATACTGATCTTTCGCGTGACATCTTGGGCAGTTTCCACGAATAAATCTATCCGGTAAAAAAATTTTTTCTGATTCGTCATAAGCCTGTTTTATTGTTTTCTTATATATGTGTTTTTCTTTCAAAAGGACTTTATAGATTCGGTAAACTAGTTCAGTGTTTTCAGATGAATGGGTAGTGTAGAAATTATCAAATTCAACATTAAAATCTTTTAAATCTTTATATTGTTCCTTAGATATGCGTTTTACTAGTTCTTCTGGTGTTGTTTGCTCTTCTCGAGCTTTTATCATTATTGGTGTTCCATGCGCATCAGCTGCACATACATAAATACACTTATTTCCATAAAGTTTTTGGAAACGCACCCATATATCAGATTGAATGTATTCTACAAGGTGCCCCATATGTATTGATCCATTAGCATAAGGTAGGGCGCTGCTTACCAAAATCTTACGTTGAGTAACTGACATTTTTATAGTTCTAGTTATTTTTTTGATTGAAAAAGGTTAATATTCTTAACTCTATCAGCATAAAAAAATTAAACAAATATCTAGAGAGCTCGATTTGGAAAAATCAATATCTTCTTTACTAAGTGACGCATTAATAAACACTATACTTCCGGGAATTGATGTTCCACTTAGTAGTGTTGGTAAAATTCAACATTGCGAGATAAAAAAAAAATCTGTTCTTATTAAAATTGAATTAGGAATTCCCCTAAAAAAAAGTTTATCTGAAATTAAGATAACTTTAATAGCAGCAACAGCTGCAATCATTCCCGATGCAAAAATAGAATTAGCTATAACGAGTAATATTATTGCGCACGCTGTGAAGCCTCCCTTGTCTCCTATAAAAAATGTTCGTAATATTATTGCTATTGCTTCTGGTAAAGGCGGCGTTGGCAAATCTACAATAGCAACTAATATGGCGTTGGCTCTCGTTCAAGAAGGCGCGAAAGTGGGAATGCTTGATGCCGATATATATGGACCGTCACAACCTTTAATGTTTGGTCTAGAGGGAGAAAGACCTCAAAGCACTGATGGTAAAAATATGTACCCACTAATTGGACATGGTGTGCAAGTTATTTCCATTGGCCTTTTAGTAGATACTAATCAACCGTTAGTTTGGAGAGGACCGATGGTTTCATCCGCACTAAATCAGTTGCTTAACCAGACTAAATGGGACGACTTGGATTATCTTATAGTCGATATGCCTCCTGGAACTGGAGATATCCAGTTAACGCTTTCACAAAAGATTCCCGTTAGTGGAGTTGCAATCATTACTACTCCTCAAGATATAGCGTTACTTGATGCGCGTAGAGGTTTAGAGATGTTTAAGAAGGTTTCTGTTCCAATTCTTGGTGTAATTGAAAACATGAGTACATACGTATGTCAAAAATGCCAACATGAGGAACCTATTTTTGGTAGCCAAGGCGGAGTAAAAATGGCAGATGAATTAAAAGTTCAATTATTAGGACAGCTGCCGTTGGATATTAGCATCCGTAAGCAAACCGATGGAGGTTTTCCAACTGTTATTAATGAGCCAGATGGAAGTCATGCTAACATCTTTCGAAAAATAGCTTTACGGATGGTATCTAATCTTGCGACCCAATCAAAAGATTTTAGCCAACATTTTAAAAAAATAGTTGTTGAAGAAAATTCATGACTATCAAATCGGATGCGTGGATAAAAAAAATGGCCATTGATAATGGAATGATCGAGCCATTTCAAGATACCCAGATACGTGAAATAGCCGGTAAAAAAATAGTTTCATACGGTACTTCAAGTTATGGTTATGATGTTAGGTGTTCTCAAGAATTCAAGGTTTTTACAAATATTGAGTCTGTTATTGTTGATCCTAAATCATTCGATGAATCAAGTTTTATCGATAGAGTTGGAGATGAATGTATCATACCTCCCAATTCGTTTGCGTTAGCTAGAACAATTGAATATTTTAGAATACCGAGGAATATCTTAACGATTTGCCTTGGAAAATCTACATATGCCAGGTGCGGTATTATTGTTAATGTCACTCCTTTAGAGCCCGAATGGGAGGGGCACGTCACCCTTGAGTTTTCAAATACTACACCTCTTCCAGCAAAAATATATGCTAATGAAGGTGTTGCGCAGATGTTATTTTTGGAGTCAGATGAGATTTGTGAAATCTCTTATAAAGATCGAGATGGAAAATATCAAGGTCAAACTGGAGTTACTTTACCTAAAGCATAATAGGTTTTTGTAATAATTGACCATCTAGCCAAGCTTGGGAGTTTTTATATTTAATTCGCCCAGAGATTAGTAACTCCGCTGTTTTCGGGTAAATTATATGCTCTCTCTTAAGAACACGGATCGCTAATTTATCAGAGCTATCGTTATTTAGAATAGGTATTTTACTTTGCATTATAAGAGGACCTTGATCAACTTCTTCAGTAACAAAGTGAACCGAGCAACCATGCCATTTTTCATTACTTTCTATAGCGCGCTGATGTGTATTTAAGCCGGGGTATTTCGGTAAAAGAGAAGGATGTATATTAATTATTTTCCCCTCATATTTTTTGACGAAATCTTTGCGAAGAATTCTCATAAATCCTGCTAAAAAAATGAAATTCGGGTCAAACATATCAATTGATTCCGAGAGCTTTTGATCAAAATTTTTCTTATTTGGATATTTTTTACTTTCAATGCAAATAGTTTTTATTTTGGCTTTCTTAGCTCGAATTAATCCGTGAGCATTTTTGTTATCACTAATGACTGCTAGAATATTTAGTTTTAAAATCTTTGAAGAAATTAAATCTATAAATGCTTGTAGGTTACTGCCGCCACCAGAGATTAATACGGTTGCAGTTGCATTTTGATTAAAATTATTCAAACGTATTTAACCTTTCCTTTCCCGCTGGTAATTTCCCCAAGTTTCCATGCTACTTCACCAGTTTTATTAAGAATATCTAAAGTAGAGTTAAGATCAGATTGTTCCACGATAACTACCATACCTACTCCACAATTAAATGTTTTTCTCATTTCATCAGGGGAAATTTTTCCTGCAATTGACAACCAATCAAAAACGGGTCCTTGACTCCAACTATTTATATTAATTTCTGCTTGAATTGTATTTTTAAGTATTCGAGGTATGTTTTCTGTAATGCCTCCACCAGTGATGTGCGCCAATCCTTTTATTTTAACTTTTTTTATTAATTGAATAATCGGTTTTACATAAATTCTAGTTGGCGATAAAAGTAATTTTTCTATGGGTTGTCCGTTTATGATAGGTTTGTCACCAATTTCTAGGATTTTTCTGATGAGCGAAAAACCATTAGAATGTGGTCCACTAGAAGATAATCCAACGATAATATCTCCAGTGGAAATGCTATTACCGTCAATTAAATTTTCTTTATCAACAACCCCAACACAAAAACCAGCAAGATCGTAATCATCTCCATTATACATATCAGGCATTTCAGCAGTTTCGCCACCAATAAGAGCTATTCCAGCTTGTAAACAACCATCTGATATACCTTTAACAACAATGGCAGCTGTTTTAATATCTAATTTTCCACAAGCAAAATAATCTAAAAAAAATAAAGGTTCAGCTCCCTGCACAAGAACATCATTAGAGCACATTGCAACCAGATCAATACCAATAGTGGAATGGTCATTTAATTGTTGCGCCAATATAAGTTTTGTTCCAACTCCGTCAGTGCCTGAAACTAATATTGGCTTTTTATATTTGTTTTTAGAGAGCTCAAATAACCCGCCAAAACCGCCTATGTCTGAGATTACTTCACTTCTTAACGTTTTTTCAATTAGCGGCTTTATTTTTTTGACAAAATTATTTCCAGCATCAATATCGACACCAGCATCTCGGTATGTCATTGGTTTTTTTGTCATTTTTGTATTGTTTCTATGTTTTTATAATTTTTCGTGGTAATTTCTCTAAGAACGATATAATAGAGGTTATTGTCTATAACCAGCACCATAATGATATATCAAAATAAAAAATAAAATGGATTTTAGAAATAGTATAAACGAAAAAATAAAGTCATTTATTCTTATTTTTCTTATAGGATCCACTTTAAATCCAATATCTTTATTATCTGTCGAAATGGATTCACTCTATACAGTTGAAATATCAAATCACTTAACTCAATCCAATATTAGCGATAGTATTTATGAATTAGCTCTAAAAAAAATTCTTATCAGAATAACGGGAAATGAAACGATAGAGAAAACGATAGATATTAAGAAATTATTTCCCAATCCAAAATTGTATGTCCGTCAGTTTAAATTAATAGAGAACAATAAAATATCTATTACATTAGATGATGAAGCAATTGAAGATATATTGCGTTTATCAGCAGTAAAAATATGGAGTAAAGAGAGGCCAGTAACACTAATTTGGATAGCAATTAAAAGTGATGGTATTAACAGAGAAATTTTATCTTCAACTGAGGGGATAATTGTTTCCGGAGCGCATCCTATATCTTTGATTGATAATCGGACAATTAAAGAATTCATTTTTGAAGCAGCTTTGAATAGAGGAATCCCTATACGTTTTCCCGAAGTTGATAAGACTGATCTTCAACTAATAAGTTTTGTCGATATATGGGGTGGCTTTAGTGATCAAATTATAAATGCATCTAAAAGATACAATGTCCAATCTATATTGGTTGGCCGTGTACGCAACGATGAACTCACAAACAATTTTTGGACGCACTATTTATTTAATCACAGAGGAGAACTGATTCACGAAAAAGAGATATTTGGATCGTCAATTAGAGCAATAAATATTTTATCCGATGTGATTTTAGATAATTTTTTTCTTCAAGATGAAAACAAAGTCGAGCAAAAAAATCTAGTGATATCCGGGATGAACTCTATCTCTTCTTTGGGCGAAGTCGAATCTTTTTTAAGTAGTATGGATATTATTAATAATTTTGTCATTGAATCTATAGGCGGAGATAAAGTTCAATTTAAATTATTTTACACAGTTGATGATTTTGAGCTATATGAGAGTATTAGGTCTTCAGAAAAATTAGAGGAAATAGTTAAACAAGAATCAGAAATATCATTCAATTCTTCAAAAATTTATGAGAAATTTGAGTTTTCTTTTAAAGATATGGTTCAATAAAAATATATAAAAATTCTTAATAAAAAAATTAAAGGTATTAAAATGTTATGAGGTTTCGTTGGCTCCCAAACGGTATTTCAATCTTCAGAATATTTCTGATACTACCTATCTTGTTTTTAATCGATACCCGCCATTATAAGATAGCGTTAGTATTTTTTATTGTTGCTGTGTTATCAGATATTGTTGATGGTTATCTAGCAAAAAAATATGATTGGAGATCACATCTTGGAACTTTTCTTGATCCTTTAGCGGATAAGTTACTTATTTCTTCTACCTTTATAGTATTAGCTTATAGCGGCGATATACCTTTTTGGTTGATGGGCGCTGTCATTTCTAGAGATATCTGTATTGCGTTTGGAGCTTTATTTTATTATTTTTTTATAGAATCTATTCGAGTTAAACCAACGGGCATTAGCAAACTTAATACGGTACTTGAGAGTTTATTTGTATTATTTATCTTAAGTAAGCTAGCTTATGGTTTGCCAGGTCCCAGTATAATTTTATTATTTGGCAGCGCAGTTTTAGTTACTGTAGTAATTAGCGGTGTTGACTATATTATTTCTTGGTCTCTCAAAGTAAAAAATTTTAGAAATAGATTGCGGAATTAACTTTGGATCAATTAACACTTCCGGTATCCCTTAGTGATAGTGCAGTTTTTGAGAATTTTTATTCCAGAGGTAATGAACAATCAATAAAGTTTCTTAAGAATTTAACTGATGAAAAATCTGGTAATGGTTGCATGCTATGGGGAAGACCATCCACTGGAAAAACTCATTTATTACAGGCTGTGTGTTCAAGTTTTGGTGAATCAGGGATTTATTTATCAATGCAAGATTTATTGATGACTGATCCAAAGATTCTTGAGGGGATAGAGCAAAGAAAATGTATATGCCTTGATGATATTAATGTGTGTGTTGGTAAGTTTAAGTGGGAGAGGGCGCTTTTTAATCTATTTAATAATACAAGTGAATATGGAAGTATGTTTGTAATATCAGCTTCAGCACCACCTCGAGACTTGCAGTTTCTTTTATCTGATTTGCAGAGTAGATATTCATTATTAACAATATTTCATTTATGTCAGCTATCTGAGAGTGGTCGCCAGAAAGCTTTGCAACTGAGAGCCATGAACCGAGGATTAATTTTGCCTGATGAAACAGCACATTATCTTTTAAGAAGAGGAAGGCGCGACATGCGCAGTCTTTATGAATTATTGGATAAATTGGATAATGAAGCACTCGTAGCTAAAAGAAAATTAACTATCCCGTTTGTTAAGAGTGTGATGAATTTTTGAGACTATTATTTTAAGATTAATTTTTTTGCAATTTGTGTAACACGTTTTCCAATTACTTGAGCTACTTTTTTTTCTTCATTTGTTAGTTCTTCGTTATCCCGATTCCAAGTAATATGACTAGCTCCATAAGGCCCACCTCCACTTTTCGTAGTACTTATTTCTTTTAATGTGTATGGAATTCCAACAATTATCATTCCATGATGAAGTAAAGGTATTGCCATACTTAATAAGGTAGATTCTTGCCCTCCATGCGAACTTGAGGAGGATGTAAAAAATCCAGCCGGCTTACCTGCCAATACACCACTAAGCCATTCACTACTAGTACTATCTAAAAAATATTTTAAAGGAGCCGCCATGTTACCAAAGTAGGTAGGGCTTCCCATAATCAAGCCTGAACAATTAGCTAAATCTTTTTTGTTTACATACGGAGGTCCGTTCGATGGAATAAGCTTTTCTGTAGATTCGCATACAGTTGACACCGAAGGTACAGTTCTTAATACAGCTGCAGCATTTTCTATTGAATCAACACCAGTACAAACTTGGCGTGCAAGAGATTCAGTTGCCCCATTATTAGAGTAATATAAAACTAAAATATTAGTCATGATCTATTAGATTTAAAAAATTCTCTGGAGGTCTACCGATAATAGCTCTTTTATTTTCTCTATCAATGACGATTGGTCTTTGTAGGACAGAAATATTTTTTTCTAACCACAATGAAAGCGCAATATTGTCATCAAGTGAAGGTAGATCATTAGCATTAACGTAGATAGGATCATCAGTTCTTATTATATCAACAACACTAACATTTAGGTATTTTGCAAGTTTGCGTATATCTTTTGCTGTTAAAGGTTTTTTTAGATATTCTTTAATTGTGGGTTTAATCCCGTGATGATGTATTAATTCAAGCGTTTTTCTTGATTTTGAGCATCTTGGATTGTGAAAAATGGTTATCTTCATAAAATTGCACCAATTAATACTATTGTAATGTAAATATATTTAAGTTACACAGTATTAGTTAGTGGAAGATAAATCGCTGATATCCTAAAACGTTTGCAACAGTAATAAAAAATCATTAATAATATAAAATATGTTTAATCGAGGTATTCTTTTTTCTTTAATTTTTCTTGTTTCTTGTCAGATGTCACCACCTATTCAAGAAATGAGCGATGCCAGACAGGCTATTCTAGTAGCCCAAGGGTCAGGCACAGGTAATAAATCCACTCCAAATATAAAAGCTGCTGAATCTTATCTTAAAATGGCAGAGCGAGGCTTAAAGGCTGGTTATTATTCCCAAGCACGAAATAATGCCATTAAGGCAAAGGAGAAAGCTCTCCAATCACTTTTAACTTTAGAAAAAATTGGTAAAGAACATTAACTTTAGACTACAGTAAAATACAGACTTTTACTTTCGAAGCAATTTTATAATTTCATCCTTCCTTAAGTTGACTGCCTTCGTATCTTTTCGGCTCTGGTACTCTAATTTTCCCGTTGAGAGTACTTTTTCACTAACCACAACACGATGTGGTATCCCTATTAACTCCGCTTCAGCAAATTTTATACCTGGGCGTGTCAATCTATCATCGTATATTGTATCAATACCAATTTCTCTAAATTCTTGGTATAAGGCATCAGCAGTTTTTTTTACTTTTTCTGATTTATCAATATTAATTGCTATGATTATCACATCAAATGGCGCTAATGGTTCTGGCCAAATAATTCCTCTTTCATCGTGATTCTGTTCAATCGCTGCCGCAATGATTCTTGTTATCCCTATACCGTAACAACCCATTGTCATGGAAATATCATTTCCTTCTGAACTTTTAATTTTTGCATTGAGTGAATCACTGTATTTTGTACCTAATTGAAAAATATGGCCTACCTCAATTCCTCTTGCAATCCGGAGGGTTCCTTTTTCATTTGGAGCTGGATCACCTTCGACAACATTTCGGATATCGACGGTTTTTTGATAATCTAGATCTCTACCAAAATTGACACCTGTGAAATGCCGATTCTTTTCATTTGCACCACAAGCAAAGTCATGCATAAAAAGAGTTGCATGGTCAAAGTATGTTTTTATACCTAAATTAATTGGCCCGAGAGAACCTAGCGGTTTTCCGGTAGCTTTTTCAATTTTAGCTGAGTCATACATTTTTAATGGGCTTAAAATCCCTGGAAGCTTAGAGGCCTTAAGCGCATTTAGCTCATGATCACCTCTTAATACTAAAGCACATGGTCCATCGCTACCCTCAACGATAAGTGTTTTGATGGTTTTTTTTGATTTTATATTAAGAGATTTACACAGTTCTTCTATCGTATTTACGTCTGGCGTGTTTACTTTAGCTAACTCTTGAGTAGGTGATTTCATTTTTCCTTCAGGTGGATATGTTTCAGCCATTTCAATATTTGATGCGAAATTAGCTTCTTCACAATAGGCAATGGCATCTTCTCCTGAATCAGCAATAACATGAAATTCTTGGGAACGACTACCTCCAATTTCTCCTCCATCAGCATCTACAACGCGGTATTTTAATTCCAAACGAGTAAATATCGATGAGTAAGCATCATGCATTTTATTGTATCCTTCATCCAAAGAATCTTGGTTTGCGTGGAATGAATACGCATCTTTCATGATGAATTCACGTGATCGCATAACTCCAAAGCGAGGCCTAATTTCATCACGAAATTTAGTTTGTATTTGATAAAAAATAATAGGTAATTGCTTATAACTTTTTAATTCTTTTCGCGCTATATCCGTTATAACTTCTTCATGGGTTGGTCCAAAGCAAAAGTCACGGTCATGTCGATCTTTTATTTGTAGCAATAATGATCCATATTCATCCCATCTTCCTGATTCTTTCCATAATTCAGCTGGTTGAATGGCTGGCATTAAAAGTTCTATTCCTCCGGCCTTATTCATTTCTTCTCGGACAATAGATTCTACATTTTTAATGACTCTTAGACCTATTGGCATCCATGTAAAAATACCTGGCGATAGCTTTTTGATCAGACCTGCCCGAAGCATAAGTTTATGACTTACTATTTCTGCGTCAGCGGGATCTTCTTTTAATGTAGAAAAACCTATTTTTGTTAGATGCATATTTTTATTAACCGAGTTAACTTCTTAACTCTATTTTACACATTAAAAAACTATGCGTAGCTAGAATTTAAAATAATATACTTAGTATCTAAATATAATTATCCTGACAGAATATTCTATTTGATCTAGAAATTTATGAAATTTTCATTTCATATTGAATATTTTTTTGGTAATAATGTATTAATTTTCCATTAACGTTTTGATAAACAATTTAGTCCAAAATTTTCAGTGAAAACTCATATAAGTAATAAAAATCGTATTCAATATCTTGAGGGGCTAGGTATTGATATTTGGCATTACCGAAATAAAACAAAAGTTCCCGATGATACAGGATCAAAAATTGATGATAAGTTCTTAGAGATGCTTAGATCTGAGGTAGCCGCTTGTAAGAAATGTGAACTTCATAAATCGAGAACTCAGACGGTATTTGGAATTGGAAGTCAATATTCAGAATTAATGATTATAGGTGAAGCCCCAGGAGCCGATGAAGATCGAATTGGCGAGCCTTTTGTTGGTAAGGCAGGGAAATTACTTAATGAAATGCTTTTTTCAATAAATCTTCTCCGTAAAGATGTATTTATTACAAATATTTTAAAGTGTCGCCCCCCTAAAAATCGTGACCCTTCTAATGAGGAAGCAGAATTGTGCAGCAAATATCTTAATGAGCAAATTAATAGAATAAAACCAAAGCTTGTTTTAGCCCTGGGCCGAGTTGCGGCACAAAACTTATTATCAACAACAAGATCTATTGGGCAACTTCGTGGCCACATTATTCAAATTGATAAATTTTCAATAGCAATGGTAGCAACCTATCATCCGGCTTATCTCTTACGTTCTCCTAAGGAGAAGAGTAAATCATGGGAAGATCTTCGTTTAGTGAGAAATTTTTTAAATAATCAAACTTAAAAAATAAACATTAGCTATGACCATTGTAATAAGGAAAATGAAATTTGAAGATCTGGAAATAATTTCTGATATTGAAAGGCGTAGTTATGAATTTCCATGGAGTCATACAATTTTTCAAGATTGCCTTGTTGCAGGGTATCGTTCTCTTGTGTTGCTTAAAAATGATATTGTCGTCGGCTATGGAATTCTTTCCATTATTCAAGATGAAGCGCATATACTTAATCTTTGTATAGACCCTAACTTTCGTTATTTGGGTTATGGAGAAAAAATATTAAATAAAATTATTGAGAAAGCAAGAGATAGCGATGTTATTAAAATTTTTCTTGAAGTTAGACCTTCTAATTCAGCAGCTATATCTTTATATGAGAAAAAAGGGTTTTTTAAAATAGCTTATCGTCCTAATTACTATAGAAATATCCAAGGCCGGGAAGATGCAGAAGTATTATGCCTGTCCTTAAAAAATCCTTATTAGCTTTATACTAATTTCTTATATAAACTCTCTCAAATTTTAACAAGAATAATCTACTGTGAAAATAAAACAACAGGTATCAAAGCGTAGAACTTTCGCAATTATTTCGCATCCAGATGCTGGTAAAACAACTCTAACAGAAAAGTTATTATTGTTTGGTGGAGCCATACAACTTGCAGGTACCGTGAAAGGAAGAAAGGCAAGTCGACACGCAAAATCAGACTGGATGTTACTGGAACAACAACGCGGAATTTCTGTGACATCCTCAGTTATGCAGTTTCCATATAAGAATTGCATTATAAATTTACTCGATACACCAGGTCATGAGGATTTTTCAGAGGATACCTACCGGACTTTAACTGCGGTTGATTCTGCTTTAATGGTAATTGATTGTGCCAAAGGAGTTGAAGCAAGGACAATTAAATTGATGGAAGTATGCCGTCTGCGTAATACACCCATAATGACATTTATTAATAAGTTAGATCGTGATGGAAAGCAACCAATTGAACTTTTAGATGAAGTAGAAGCAGTTCTAAAGATTGATTGCGCACCAGTAACTTGGCCGATCGGTATGGGTAGTTTATTAAAGGGCGTTTATCACTTATTACAAGATAAAATTTATGTTTACACAAGGGGACAACGGGGAAAAACTTCAAGCATTGAGGTAATAGATGGTTTAGATTCGGATGCCGCAAACCTTCTTATTGGCGATGATCTATCGAAATACAAAGAGGAGATTGATATTGTAAAAGGCGCTTCTCCTTCTCTTGATATTGATGCGTATTTAAAGGGTACTCAAACGCCAGTATTTTTTGGTTCAGCAATTTCTAATTTTGGAATAAAAGAGCTTTTAGATGAATTTATCATTCATGCACCAACACCTATATCTCGAGAGAGTGATATGAGGATAGTAGAGGCATGTGAAGATAATTTGACAGGCTTTATCTTTAAAATCCAAGCAAATATGAATCCATCTCATCGAGATCGTATAGCTTTTATGCGTATTTGTTCTGGAGAATTCAAGAATGGAATAAAACTCATGCATATTCGATCGGGAAAAGAAATGAAAATAGGTGACGCTATTACATTTATGGCTTCGGATAGACAGCGCACTGACAAAGCCTACGCTGGAGATATTATTGGTATACATAATCATGGCACCATAAATATTGGAGATTCATTTACGCAAGGCGAGCTACTCAATTTTTCAGGCATACCTAACTTCGCGCCTGAGATTTTTAGACGAGTTATCTTAAGGGATCCATTAAGATTAAAGGCACTGCTAAAAGGTTTAGATCAACTTTGTGAAGAAGGGGCAACACAGTTTTTTAAACCGATAAATAAAAATGATTTGATTTTGGGCGCAGTTGGTTTATTGCAATTTGATGTTGTAGCTCACCGTCTACTTTATGAGTATAAAGTTGAATGCGAGTTTGAAACCATTGGTATTGCAAAAGCTAGATGGATTGAATGCGCTGATCAAAAAGTATTAAGAGAATTTACAAATAAAATGGAAAATAATTTGGCTTTAGATCATAGTGGGCGCTTTGTTTATATCGCTCCGAGCAAAATAAATTTAAATCTTACGGAAGAACGTTGGCCAGAAATTCAATTTTTAAGTACACGGGAACAGTAATTTTTACATTAGATATCTAAAAAAAAGCGAGGGTGTTACCACCCCCGCCTTTAGATTTATCCAAGAAGCTTAGCTTTCGAAGTAAGCTTGATTTTTCTAGACTTCTTTTCTTCTGGTATCACCCTTTCTACACCAACATAGAGCATACCATTAGAAAGAGCCGCGCCTTTAATAATCATATCTTCAGAAAGAATGAACCTTTTAATAAAGTCTCTTGTAGCAAGACCTTGATGTAAAAGTCCATCTGTTGCTTCTTTCGGTCTATTTCCTTTAATTACAAGGTTTTCTCCTGTTAATTCGACATCAATATCTTTTTCATTGAAACCAGCTATAGCTAGTTCGATAGTGTATTGATCATCTGATAACTTTCTAATGTTATAGGGAGGGTAATTAGCTTCTTTAGCTTTAGAATTAGCTAATAATTCTAAAGTATCGAAGGTTCTATCAAACCCCACTGCAAATGGAGATATATCTCTCCAAATTGAATCAAAAGTTGTACTAATCATTTTTTAACTCCTTTTTTTTAAGCAAGTTTATTATTTATTTTGTAAGCCCATTAGGCACTTACATTGCTTTATATGGAGTTATTTATTTTTTAATCAAGGGATTTTTATAAGTTTTCTAAATATTCAATAGGTGTATTATTGAGGAATGAAAATTTTATTTTATGCTTGCTTGTTAATTACCCCACTTTTGTTTGCTAAAGATTCTCAGGATATATCTAATCCCCTTAATAACATTTTTAATTATTATGAATATACTGATTATTTTTCAAGTTCAGGTCAGTTAACTTCCAAGCAAATACCAATCCTAAGAGACAATAAGTTTGAAAGAATTATTTACATAGCATTTTTGGACCAAAAGAACGCTGTATCAAATGAGGATCGCCTTGTTATTGATCACGGGATGCAATTTATATATATACCCGTTGAGTGGAATTCCCCTAGAAAAAAAGATTTTTATTTATTTACCAACATTATGCTAAATCAACCTAAAGTGAGAACTTTACTTCATTGTCAGGCCAATTACCGGGCATCTGTTTTCTCTTTTCTCCATAGGGTAATTAATGAGAATATTAATATTCTAGAAGCGAAATTAACATTAAATAAAATATGGAAGCCTAATAAAGTATGGAAGAATTTTATTTTTGATATCCTTAACGAAAATAATATATCTCCTTTCTGTAAAGGCTGTAAATGGGATTAACGTTATGAAACATCATGAATATACTAGAGAATTATTGTATCACTTGACTTGCGGAGATTGTAAAAACTGGTGGAGCTATGCAACTTTTGAAACGGATTATGAATTAGCGAATAAAGCTATGAGTTGTCCTCACTGCGGCTCCCGTGCAAAGATTCAACTGAAGAATAACAATAAAATATAGTTTAAAAATTATGTGTGATCGAATGAAAAATATTCTCATCATTTTGATCTTATTTAATAGCATTATTGCTGCGTCAAACGCTGAAGATTATTCTGATGTTAGTGTATCAAGGATTATTAAAGTTATTGATGGTGATACTTTTAGAGTAGATATTAATGAATTACCCGATATCATAGGAAAAAACATACGCATTCGTATTCTTGGTATTAACGCCCCTGAAATCAATGGAAAATGTACATTTGAGAAGGAATTAGCAATTAAAGCTCGAGACTTTGTTCAAATCCTTCTTGATAATGCTGATTTAGTTATTCTAAAGAACCTCAATAGAGGTAATTTTTTTAGGCTTTTGGCGGAAGTTATTGTTGATGGAAAAGATTTAGGAGAGTTGTTGGTTGCTAATGATCTAGCTGTCAGATATCAAGGTAAAAAAAAATCGTCTTGGTGTGCTAAATAAATAATTTAATCATATATCCTTGAATTTAGATATTTGCTCATTTATTTGTTTTAATGATTTTTCATTTTCTGAAACCCGATCTTTTTCCTTTTTAATAATTTCGACAGGCGCATTATTTGTAAATTCTGAATTTTCTAGTTTTTTTAAGCTTAGGATTAATTCTTGTTGAATTTTTATTTTCTGTTTTTCAAGACGTGTAGTTTCTGCCTCAATATCAATCAAATTAGCCAAAGGAACAAGTATTCGCATATTGCCGAGTAGGGCAGTCGAAGAATTAGGTTCAACTTCATTATCTTTCAAAAAACTAATATTTTTTATTCGCCCTATTTGTTTAAGTAAATTTAGGTGTTTATGAATTCGTTTTTGATCAGTTTTTGAAGCCTGCTTTAGTAGGACTGGAAGTTTCTTTCCAGGGGATATATTCATTTCACCTCGAATCTGTCTTATACCCGAGATAAAATGCATCACCCAGCTCATCTCTTCTTCAGCCTCGAGATCAAGTTCAGTATCTTCACTTTGGGGGTAAGATGCCAACATAATAGTTTTTTCTGTAATACCAAGTCTATCAGCAACTTTAAGCCAAATTTCTTCTGTAATAAATGGCATTATTGGATGTAATAATCTTAATATTGACTCGAGTGTCTCAATTAGAGTCTGGCTTGTTCCTTGTTTTTCTTCTATTGAAGTATGTTCTGATTGCAGAATTGTTTTTGATAATTCAATATACCAGTCACAGAATTCATGCCATATAAATTCATAGATATTTTGTGATACCAGGTCAAATCTATAATTTGAAAAATGTTGATGAACACTTGTTATGGTGTGTTTTAGTCTCGATTTTATCCAACGATCACCCGTATTTAACACTAGGTTTTCCTTATTATTGAAATTCTTAGTATTGTCTAGAACATAAAGAGACGCATTCCATAATTTATTGCAGAAATTCTTGTAACCTTCAATACGACCCATATCAAAACGAATATCTCTGCCTGTGGTTGCGAGCGAAGCGAAGGTGTATCTTAGAGCATCAGTGCCATATTCTTTTATTCCATTTGGAAATTGTTTTTTAGTTATTTCTTCTATTTTTGGTTTTAAATGATCTTGCATCAATCCGGTCGTACGTTTTTTAAGCAGTGTTTGAAGGTCAACACCATCGATAAGATCAATTGGATCTAGGATATTGCCTTTTGATTTAGACATTTTTTGACCTTCTTGGTCACGTATTAGCCCGTGTATATAGATTTCTTTAAACGGAATGTCGCCTGCAAATTTGAGCCCCATCATAATCATACGTGCTACCCAAAAAAATATAATATCAAAGCCCGTTACAAGAACTTGGCTTGGATAGAACGTTTTCAGAGATGTATTTTTTTTAGGCCACCCTTGGGTACTAAATGGCCATAAAGCTGACGAAAACCAAGTATCCAGGACATCTTCATCTTGTTTTAATGGAAATTGATTATCAAGGGAATATTTTTTTCTAACATCTTCCTCTGATGCTCCTACGTAAATGTTTCCTTTATTATCATACCAAGCTGGAATTCTGTGCCCCCACCAGAGTTGCCTACTGATACACCAGTCTTGTATGTTATTCATCCATTCAAAATATGTTTTTGACCAATTATCAGGTACGAATTTTATTTTTCCTGTCTTCACAGCGTCTATAGCAGGATTAGCTAAAGGTTTAATATCCACATACCACTGATCTGTTAAATAGGGCTCAATAATTGAACCACTTCTATCGCCACGAGGAACATTAATTATAAGCTTTTCTACTTTTTCAAGTAATTCTAGAGCTTTGAGATCGGATACAACTTTTTTTCGGGCTGCTTTTCTATCCAGACCAACATATGCATCTGGCGCATTATTATTAATTTCTGCATCGTCATTAAATATATTAAGTATAGGAAGATTATGGCGTTGTCCGATTTCATAATCATTAAAGTCGTGTGCCGGTGTAATTTTAACGCAACCTGAACCAAAATCTGGGTCAACATAATCGTCTGCAATAATAGGGATTTTTCTACCAGTTAATGGCAGCAAGACTTCTTTTCCAATCAAATGTTGATATCTCCCATCTTTAGGATGAACAGCAACTGCGCTGTCTCCCAGCATTGTTTCTGGACGAGTAGTTGCAACAATAATATTTTCCTGTTGGGATTCCATTGGATAACGTAAGTGCCATAAATTTCCTTTTTCTTCAGTAGATAACACTTCGAGATCAGACAGCGCGGTATGTAAAATTGGATCCCAGTTTACGAGTTTTTTCCCACGATATATAAGTCCTTCTTCATAGAGTCTAATAAATACTTCAGTAACAGCATTGGAAAGATCATGGTCCATTGTGAATCGATCACGTTGCCAGTCAACAGAAGCACCCATTCGCCTAAGTTGTTCTGATATTGCGCCACCTGATTCATGTTTCCATTTCCAAACATATTCAACAAATTCCTCTCTATCCATATCTTGTCGCGATTTTCCATCTTTATTTAATTGTCGTTCAACTACCATTTGAGTAGCTATCCCGGCATGGTCCATTCCGGTTTGCCATAAAGTATTCCGACCCATCATTCGATGATAACGAGTTAATGCATCCATAATAGTATCTTGAAAGGCGTGCCCCATATGAAGTGTGCCAGTAACATTGGGTGGCGGGATAACAATACAAAAAGCATCGCCTTTTCCTGAAGGTTCAAAATAATTATTCTTTTCCCAGCGCTGATAATGGCGTTGTTCAATATCTTTTGGTTGGTATGATGTTTTCATGTTTAATTTTTTATAATTATTCTGAATTTACTATATTAAATTTTGTGATGTTTTATGGTATGTCCTGTCTCGCGGTACTCGATATATCGTTGCCTACTTTTTTTTATGGCTTCATCATCAGAAATGACAATTTCTGCAATTCTTGAGAATTTTTTATGTTCTTTTGGCATAGCTTCCGAGAGATTGATGAGTAGATCTGCAGCTATTGGATTTTTTTTAGAGTGGCTTACCGTTATCGGAGATTCAGTTTTACTGGTGTTATCATCTACAATTTCATGCGGCAAAAAACTTTCATGCCTAAAAGTCCACAATAAGGTATCAATTTCGTTGCTAACTTTTTGATTAGGAGTTTTAATAAGTATTGAATAATTTAAGCGGAACGCTTTTTCTGTTAGACGACAAGCAAAACGGTTTCTATAACTATTACCAGAGCTTTTTAATATATAAAAATCAACTTTCGACATTAGATTTACTTAGCTAACCCAGCTTCTCGTAGAATAAACTCAGTTAACATAGGTACAGGTCTCCCGGTACTTCCTTTTTTTTGCCCCTCTAACCATGCAGTTCCTGCTATATCTAAATGAGCCCATTTCATACCCGATGTAAATCTGCCCAAAAAACAAGCCGCTGTAACTGATCCGCCAGCGCCATCACCAATATTTCCAAAATCAGCAAAATTGCTTTTAAGTTGTTCGTCATATTCTTTTCCTAAAGGCATACGCCAGCCTCTATCATAAATTGCTTCTCCTGCATCGAAAATAGCTTTGGCTAGACCGTCATCATTGCTCATGATTGCACATCGATGGTGACCAAGAGCAACTACACAAGCACCAGTTAGAGTAGCTACATCAATAATATTTTTAGGTCGAAAACGTTTAGCATATGTTAGCGCGTCACAAAGTATCAAACGTCCTTCGGCATCAGTATTTAATATTTCAATTGTTTGGCCTGACATACTTTTTACAACATCACCAGGTAAGGTTGCATTGCCACCAGGGCGATTTTCACATGCTGGAACAATAACATTAATGTTTATGGGTAATTTAAGTTTTGCAATTGCCGCGATAGTTCCTATCACTGAAGCAGCGCCACACATATCAAATTTCATTTCATCCATTTTGTGGCTTGGTTTTAGAGAAATTCCCCCTGTATCGAATGTAACACCCTTACCTACAAGTACAATTGGTTTTTGTTTAGTTGTACCTTTGTATTTCATGATGATTAACTTTGCCGGTTCTATTGAGCCTGCTGTTACCGATAAAAAAGAATGCATACCAAGTTTTTTTATAGCGTTCTCATTTAAAACTTTTGTTTCTAAGTTGCGATATTTTTTTGCAAGTTTTTGTGCAGTTTTACCGAGGTAACTTGGGGTACAGATATTAGGAGGAAGATTTCCTAGGTCTCTAGCTAGGCATATTCCATCCGCTATAGCATCAGCATGTTTGCATCCTAGTTTTGTTAGTCGAATATCACTTCTGTTCTTAATTGCAAGAGTAATGCTTTTTACTGATTTAATTTGATTTTTAGGTTTGCTTTTCATTTGGTTAAATTGGTATTGACTGACTCTTATGATTTCAATGCTGTGCCGGGCTAGGTAGTAGGCAGAAGTTCCATTTACATCCTCCAAAGTTAGAAAGTTTGTAACATTATCAATTTTTCTTTTGTTTATTTTGTTCATCGCAACCTTAAGGGATTGACGATATTCCCTTATACCAAAGTCTTTATATTTTCCCAATCCAACTATCAGAATACGTTTTGCTTTAATTTCATTAGGCGGCTGTATAACTGAACAAGACCCTAGGCTACCTGAAATATCATTATTAGTGATTAATTTCGTTAAAAAGCCACTAGCAACGCTATTGATATTTTCTGAAGCAACACTTAGTTTTTTTGATTCATAAATTCCAATAATGATACAGCTGCTTGATGATTTTGATGCCAAACTCATTGTCGTTGAATATTTCATAAATTTATTATCCTGTTTTTTCTATTTTCAAGTGAAATGCATTAATAATATAAAGTTGTTATACAATGGTTAAAAACGGTAGTCTAACCGATCAGCAATATATAAGTTAACTACAAATTTAAAATTAAGATACTCAAATTTTTTTATGTATAGAATACTTGACCGGTATATTTTGCGAGAAGTTGCACAGACATGGCTTTCTGTTACTTCAGTTTTGCTTTGTATATTACTGACAAATCAATTTGCCAGAGTTCTTGGTGATGTAGCAAAAGATAAACTCCCAAAAGAAGCTATTTTTGAACTCATAAGTCTAACAGGAGTTCAATATCTAACAATTCTTATACCTATTGGTCTCTTTTTATCTATATTATTGGCATTAGGTCGCTTATATGCAGATAGCGAGATGTCAGCTATGATGGCTTGTTCCATTGGGCCCATAGATATTTATCGTTCACTATTTTGGTTAGTATTGCCACTAATTATTTGTGTTGCATGGCTGTCCATTAATATTACACCAAAAGCTCTTGTTTCAATTGACCGCATTAGCGCTGAAGCTCGTCGTCAAGCAGATTTAGCAAGTATAGAGGCAGGAAAATTTGTTGTTAATAATGTCCAGAAAACAGTTATTTATGCCGAAAAGATTCTTGAATCTGGTCAGATTGAAAATATTTTTTTACAACATCGGACTGAGGATGGAGATATCGAGGTAGTTGTCGCACGAAGAGGCGAACAACGTCAGGAAGAAAATAAAAACATGAGATACTTCGTTCTCTACGATGGAAAGCGTTATAGAGGCCTCCCAGGTAGCTCCGAGTTTTTAGTTATCGAGTTTGCAGAACACGGAATTCCATACAGTTTACCCGCTCTTGTAGATCAAAAGTTAGAACCTAGAGAAATGCTTTTTTTAGATTTAGTAAACTCCGATGATAAAAGCCATCTTGCTGAATTACACTGGCGGATAGGGCTTCCTATATCGACACTGATATTATTTTTACTAGCTATACCAATGAGTAGAAGTCAGCCCAGACAAGGAAGATATACCGGTATTGCCATGGGTATATTAGTTTTTATTATATATTTCAATCTCTTATCAACTGGAAAATCTTGGTTAGAAAATGGATTAATACCGGCAGGTGCTGGTATATGGTGGGTTCATAGCTCTATATTATTGGCTGCAATAGGTATGTTGATTGCGCAAAATGGCTTACATCGGGAAATATTTAAAGGAAAGAAATCCTAATGGATACTCTTAGTAAATATTTAATACGATCAATGTTAACAACAATTGTTCTCGTATTATTGGTTTTATTATCACTATCAATGCTTTTTGAATTTATTACTCAACTTGGAGATTTAGAAGGTCAGTATGGTATCAAGGAGGCGCTATTATTCTCTTTTCTTAGATTACCTCAACTATCATTCGATATGATGCCAATAGCTACATTAATTGGGTCCTTACTATCTCTTGGAAGTCTTTCTACTAATAGTGAGCTCGTTGTTATCCGGACTGCTGGAGTATCTATTGGACGATTAGCCTCAATGGTGGCTATGAGCGGGGCAATCTTACTATCCATCACAGTTCTGATCGGTGAATTTATAGCTCCACCAATGGATTATTTTGCTAGAACCATGCGGGACGAGGCCCGTTATAATCAACAAGGATCAGCTTTTGGCAGTGAAGCATGGTTTAAAGATGGGCCAATAATATTGCATCTTGAGAGAGTCAATACGGAGTTTGATTTTGGAAGTATATATTTGTTTAAGCTTAACGAAGATAATTCTCTAAATTCAATTGCACTAGCTGATAATTCTGCAATTGGTCCCGACGAAAAATGGGTTCTAGAAAATTATAGGGAAACTCGCTTTCAAGATGAAGATGTACAAGTTTCTTCGTCATCAACAACAATTGAAAGCTTTGATATTGATAGTGATTTATTGGGCACAACTCTAGTTAAACCAGCAAGTTTATCTGCTCGGGGGCTAATTAATTACATTAATTATCTTAATAAAAATGAGTTATCAGCTATACGCTATGAAATGGAGTTTTGGTCACGCATTGCTACAACTTCAACTGTTGTGGTGATGCCAATTCTTGCATTAACTTTTGTTTTTGGATCTTTAAGATATGCAGGATCAGGCTCTCGTTTAATGATGGGTATTTTGATTGGTTTAGGGTATTTTCTTCTAAGTGAAATGATATCAAACTCAGGGCAAGTTTTTCATATAAATCCCGCCCTTATTTCGTGGGTTCCAACAGTTATATTGATTATTATTACAGCTGTTGCTTTGAAACGCGTTTAATAATGATTTTTAAAGATTAGTATAAAATTTTAATTGGGTTCCCGATATTCGGTCATGCCAAGTAAGATTATTATTATCAAATAATTGCCAGAAAAATCCTAATCCTAGTGGTAGCCAAGAAAGGATAGCTGCGAAAAATCTCAAATTACATTGCCATAATGTTGGTTTCTTTCTATTTGCTGTTTCGAGTCTTAAATCCCAGGATTGCATTCCTAAGGTTCTCCCGTAGATAAACCAGAACCCCACGAAAAAAAAATAGGCAAACAATAAGAGTGTCAGCTGATACAAAAAAGAACCAGCTTCAATTTCTTTACCTAATGCCGCCACAAAGATATATGTTCCAAAGAACATTAACGATAAAACAAGCAAGCCATCATAAAGTATGGCGCCTAATCTTCTATGAAAAGTTACATTACCCATTGGTTTTTCTAGATAATTTTTTGTAAAATTTATTGTATTGATTACCAATTAATAAAGCGAGTATGACTCCAATAAGAGTGACGGGAATACAGATTAAAGAAATTGTACTCAATCCCAGGTTTAGCATTTTTATTACCCATGTCGCTATTACATCTCCCCCACGAAATACTGCTGTTTCAATAAAGTTCTTTGTTTTATAACGTGCGTTTCTTGAAACTACAGTGTATAACATGTCACTTGTTGGTTTTGAGAAACCAAATCCTATTGATCTCCTAAATATTTGAAAAATAGCAAGAATTATAAATATAGGATTTATTGAAAGAAGTATAAATCCAATGGTCGACACTATAGGTAGAATTGTTAGTGTAACACCAACTCCAAGTTTCTTTATTGAATATCGTACAAAAAATAACTGACTAATTAACGATAATGTATTAGTTAAGATATCAATTATTGCAAATATTTGTGTATGCTCACTTGCATTGGAATAGTTTTGATTAACAAGTTCAGCCATATACATATATATAGTGACTCCTAAGAAACTAGACAAAACCATAGAGCCCGAAATCATTCTAAAATATGGCATTTTAAGCATTAGGCGAATACCGTCCAAAGATGTACCTCCAATTGGTTTTTCAGACCTAATATGGTTTTCTGAGTAGTTATATTTTTGTTTAGAAGTTAATTTTTTGAGTTGATGTATGCAATAAACAGCTAACAAAATGAGTATTACTGAGATTGGCAAAAGATTCTTGAAGCCAATGAATACTACAATGGAGCTTGTAATAATAGGGCCTATTATAGCCCCGATACTTCCACCTGCTGAAATTAAACCAAATAAACGACGACTTTGATCTTTATTATAGATATCAGCCATAAAACTCCAGAAGACTGAAACAACAAAAAGATTAAAAACGCTAATCCAAATAAAAAAAACACGGGCTATCCAAATATGATTGGATTCTGAATAAGTAAAAGCTAAGAAGAAAAATAAAATATTAAGGATAAAAAAATAATAGACCCAAGGTAAAAATATTTTACGTGGATAACGAGAAGCAATCAGGCTAAATAATGGAGATACCAAAAGCATAATTAAGAATGTTCCAGTAAAAAGCCAAGGTATATTTTGGACTCCACCAACAATTGCCATAGCATCACGAACAGGTCTTAGTATGTAATACGCCGCCAATAATGAAAAAAAATATAAGAATGACCATGCAACAATTACGAATTCATTGTTTTTAATTGCAAAAATATTCTTTAGGTAATTTCGCATAATTTAGATAATATTATTTTTGCTAAATATTAATTGTTCTATTTATTCTATGTATTAATAATATCATCCGTTAGACTATTTAAAACAAGGATCAATTTAAGTATTTTATTAATTAAATTGAAATATAAAAAAATGGAGACCGTATAATGGAAAAATTTTCACCAATTGCAATTGTAACAATACTATCACTCATACAAGCATATTTTTTTGCTATTCAGGTCGGTAGAGCAAGAATGAAGTACGGAGTCATGGCGCCATTAACATCTGGTAATGAAGATTTCGAAAGACATTATCGTGTCCACCAAAATACGATTGAACAGCTCATCATTTTTATCCCCGCATTATGGATATTTGGTTTTTTTATGGATGTTTACGTTGGCTCAGGAGTCGGTATTTTATTTTTAGTTGGGAGAATTTTGTATCGTAGCGCATACCTTAAAGATCCGAAAACTCGATCTCTGGGTTTTGGGCTAGGCGCTTTAGCTATTGCAATTTTATTTATTGGTGGTTTGTATGGAGCACTTACTGCCTCGTAGTCAAATGCGTGATTATTAGCTACAAATGATGTTTTAATTATTTTCGGGAATAGCATTGCAATCTAAAACTAGAGGTTTAAAAAGGATTTTTCTTGCAACAAAGATTTTCTATCAAGGAATAAAAGTGGATATACGTCTTAAATTAAAATTTTTCCTAATTTATTCTGGTACTCCCTAGGGGATTTGAACCCCTGTTACCGCCTTGAGAGGGCGGCGTCCTGAACCACTAGACGAAGGGAGCATTGATAGTGAAATTGACCTGAAATTAATTAAATTATTATTATAAGATCATAAATCAAATCCTCAAGTGATAAATAATTAAAAAATTGTTCTTAATATCACATTAACAGTATGAATATTAACAGCACAAAGGGTAAGTTCGTTTATATCGGAATTGGTAGTAATTTCAAATCACCCAAAGATCAAGTGATGAGCGGAATTAACTCTATAAACCAAATAAAAGAAATTATGATTAAGGCGCAATCTTCATTATATCGTTCAGCTCCTTTGGATAATTCTGATCAACCTGATTTTATAAATGCAGTAGTATTAGTCTATACAAACTTAAATCCTAGTCTTTTATTAGAAAAATTGAATGAAATTGAGGATAATCACAATCGTGATCGCACATTACCACGGTGGGGTCCGCGCACTCTAGATTTGGACTTATTGCTCTATGATAATGAGATTATTAATAAACCTAATTTGATTGTCCCGCACCCAGGAATTTCAAAAAGAAATTTTGTTTTAATACCAATGCTTGAAATTACTTCTGACATAGAGATACCGGGATTAGGTTTTGCAAAAGAATTATTAGAAAATCTAGATAGTGATATGCTTAGAATTGAGAAAATGTAAGCTAGAAAATTATGAATGTTGAAAAATTGGAAAAACATCAAAAAGCATCACGATTTATTGTGATTGAAGGTTCAATAGGTGCTGGAAAAACAAGTCTTGCAAAACGATTAGCTGAAAGTCTTTCAGGCGAGTTGATCTTAGAGAAGGCGAGTGAGAATCCATTTCTTGAAGGATTTTATAGAAACCGAAGAAAAGACGCTCTACCAACACAACTTTTTTTCTTGTTCCAACGCGCTAAACAACTTGAAGAATTAAGGCAAGCAGATATGTTTGCTTCTATCAGAGTTGCAGATTTTCATATAGACAAAGATCGACTATTTGCCGAAATTAATTTAAATCCTGAAGAAATGGAGCTTTATAATAAAATATGCGAAAAAGTAGAAATGAAATCCATTGCTCCCGATCTTGTTATTTATCTCCAGGCCTCAGTAGATGCTTTACTACAACGAATTTACCATCGCGATATCTCTCATGAAACATTTATTGACAAACACTATTTAGAAAGTTTGAATGAAGCATTTGCTGGGCATTATTATAATTATGATGAAGCACCCTTACTTATAGTTAACACCACTTCGATAGATCCGATTAATAATGATGCTGATTATCTGCAGCTACTTGAGCAGATAGAACAGACAACCAGTGGAAGACATTTTTATAATCCAATAACTGAAGTTGCATTTGGTTGAATAACAGGTTTAATTTTTAATAACTTGGTAATAGCTTGACTATAATATGTATACACAACTAGAACACCGAAGGATGTCAGAACCTCCAGTTAATATCGCATCTCTAAAAGAGATGAAAAAGAACGGTGAAATAATAGCTTGCTTAACTGCTTATGATGCTAGTTTTGCACTTCTTATCGATGCAGCAGGGATAGATCTTGTTTTAGTAGGAGATTCTTTGGGAATGGTTATTCAAGGTCACGACACAACAGTTCCTGTTACGGTTGAAGATATTATTTATCATACCTCAAATGTAAAACGTAATCTTCAACACGCCTTTTTGGTGTCAGATATGCCTTTTATGAGTTATTCAGATCCTAATCAAGCTCTAGAGAATGCAGTCCGACTAATGCAAGAAGGTGGTGCAATGATGATTAAACTTGAGGGAGGTGAAGGACAAATTGAAATTGTTAGTCATCTTGCTAGTCATGATATTGCTGTATGTGCTCATCTCGGTCTTAAGCCACAATCAGTTCATAAGATTGGAGGATTTACGATACAGGGTCGGGACCCAAAACATGCAACAGCAATGAAAAACAACGCCCTTCGACTTCAAGATGCTGGGGCAGATATAGTGCTTCTTGAGTGCGTTCCTAACGAACTCGGGCAATCTATTAAGGAGGCTCTTGATGTGCCAGTTATAGGTATTGGGGCCGGCCCCGATATTGATGGTCAGATTTTAGTTTTGTATGATATTTTAGACATTACACAAGGTCGAACACCGAAATTTGTTAAAAATTTTATACAGGGTAAGGAATCACCTCTTGAAGCAATTAAAAGTTATGTAGAGGCAGTTAAAAATCGTGAATACCCAGCACCTGAGCATTGTTTCTCATAATTTCTTTAGAATTATAGTTATTGATGGAAAAAGAATTGGATGTAATGAATGATAAGAGTTTGTTGCGTCGGCAAATTCATAGTTGGAAAGAGAACAAGGAAAGTGTCGCTTATGTTCCAACTATGGGCAGTCTTCATGAGGGGCATATCGGTTTAGTTAGATTAGCTCTTTCTCATGCTGATCGTGTAGTCGTTTCTATATTTATTAATCCGACACAATTTGATCGAAGAGAAGATTTTAAAACGTATCCAAGTTCATTAGATTTAGATATTTCAAAACTTAGCGATATTCCTGTAGATATCCTATTCGCTCCGAATATTGAAACGATTTATCCATTTGGCGCTGAAGATGCAACAGTTATTTCTGAGCCGTCATTAACAAAAAATTTGTGCGGGAAATATAGACCCGGACATTTTGATGGGGTGGCTTCTGTGTTAATACGATTTTTTAATATCATCCAACCAGATATTGCTGTTTTTGGGCAAAAAGACTACCAACAGATTTTAGTTGTCAAACGATTGGTAAAAGATATTAATTTACCTATTAAGATCTTAAGTGGGCCTATCCAACGTGAAGTTGATGGTTTAGCAATGAGTTCACGTAATCAGTTTCTTTCTGATAGAGAGAGATTGATTGCCCCAGAGTTTTATAAGTTTTTAAAAAATATTGTTACCCAAATAAAAGAAAACAATAGAAATTTTTATGAACTTGAAAAAGAATCTCTAAGGGAGCTACAAGCAAAAGGATTTAAACCCGAATATGTTAAAGTGCGCCATGCTGATAATCTCCAAGAACCTAATAATGAAGATAGAAATCTGGTTTTAATTGCAGCCGTAAAACTCGGGAAGGTTAGATTGATTGATAATATTTGTTTTTCTTTGTAATTTTATTTTTTTAGATGTTGTTTTATAGCCCAGCGAACATGTTCACGTACCATGATAGATTTATGATTTAATTTTTTACGTAATGCATTCAATATATCAGGAGTTCTCCCTCCATTACCAAGGCCTACAGCAATATTTCTTAACCACTGATTATAACCAATCCGGCGGATAGCGCTTCCCTCAGTGTTTCTCATCCATGTTTTTTTGTTCCATTGAAATAAATCAATCAAATTAGAATCATTTAGTTTATGTCGAGGAGAAAAATCCTTTTCTTGTGTTTTTATGGCAAATTTATTCCAAGGACAGAATATCTGACAATCGTCACATCCAAAAATCCGATTACCTATTAATGGCCTTAGTTCTTCAGGGATTGATGTTTTGTGCTCTATTGTTAAATATGAAATACATCTCCTTGCATCAAGAATATATGGTTCAACTATTGCATTTGTGGGGCAAACATCAATACATTTTTTACAAGATCCGCAATGTGTTTTTTCTGGAGTATCAGTAGGTAGTTTTAAATCAGTGTATAACTCACCTAGAAAAAACCAAGATCCAGCATTGCGATTAATAAGGTTGGTGTGCTTGCCAATCCAGCCAAGTCCCGCTTTCTCAGCTAGGGGTTTTTCGAGTACTGGAGCGCTATCGACAAACACACGATATCCATATGATCCAATATAATTTTGAATACGTTTCCCTAGAATACTTAGTCTATTACGTAATACTTTATGATAATCTCTGCCCAAGGCATATCGGGAAATATAAGCTTTTTTTTTGTGATCTAAAAGTTCAGCCATTTTTTCCTTTCTTTCAGGTAAATAATTCATTCTTGCAGATATAACACTAATAGTTCCCGGCACTAATTCTTTTGGATGACTTCTCTTTGAGCCATGTTGTCTCATGTAGGTCATTTCACCATGAAATTTTTTTTCTAACCATAATTTGAGGCGAGCATCTGCTTCTTTAAGTTGAATATCGCTGATACCAACTTGTTCAAAACCGATTTCTTTACCCCATGATTTAATCTTTTGAGCAAGAGTAAAAGGGATTATTTTATTTTTTTTTAATATTGCATTCATTTGATAGATTCCTATCGTAAAACAGTATAATCGTTATATGAGACAAGAACCTAGAATACCTCAAAAAATTTATTCCAACGAAGATGCTCGGAAAATTGATCTTGCTGCTATGAAAAAAGAAGGGATAAATAGTTATTTATTAATGCATAAAGCGGCTGAAACTGCACTAGAACATACGATCAAACAATTTTCTTACACTAAAAACTGGAAAGTTATTTGTGGAGGCGGGAATAATGCTGGAGATGGTTTTGTTTTTGCAAGACTTGCCGCAAAAAAAGGTTTTGATGTTTCAGTGTCAGCTTTGGTATTACCAGAAAATCTAAAAAATGATGCTCTACAAGCATATAAAGATTTTATTGCAGATAATGGAAAGTTTGGGTTGTGGTCTGGATCTATTGATCCTAATGCAGATCTTATTGTAGATGCTATTTTGGGAAGTGGCTTATCTCGTAAAATAAAAGGTAGCTTTTCTGAAGCGGTTGACAAGATAAATAAACATGATGCAAAAGTGGTGTCGTTAGATATACCTACCGGTATTAATAGTGATACTGGAGCTTTAATGGGTAATGCTGTTAGAGCTGATATGACAATAATTTTTGTCGCTCTAACAGGGAGTTGTTATATGGGGCGTGGACAAAATTATTATGGCGAAAAAAAATTTGACGATCTAGATATACCCAGGGATTGCTACAATGAAGTCAAACCTCAGATAGAATGTATATCTAATGAAGTAATAACTAATGCTTTACCTATTAGAGAAAGGGATGCCCACAAAGGAGATTTTGGTCACTTACTAATAGTAGGTGGAACCCCCGGTATGTTAGGAGCTGTTCTTTTAGCAGGAGAAGCAGCTCTTAGGTGTGGAGCAGGCCGCGTAACTATAGCTACCCATCCATCGCATTGCGATTCCATTCCCTTGACCAAACCAGAATTAATGTCTTGCCCTATAAGAAAAGCTAATGATATTGATGAAATTCTTTCAGATATTACTACTATTGTTATCGGGCCTGGTCTCGGAAAAAGTGATTGGGCAAATGAAATATTTTCTAAGGTAATTACCTCTTCGCAACCAATAGTCGTTGATGCTGATGGTTTAAATATATTAGCGAAAAAACCCAATCAGAGAGAAGATTGGATTTTAACACCACATCCAGGAGAAGCAGCTCGTTTGTTGAATGATTCTACTACTAATGTTCAGTTAGATAGGCTGTCATCATTGAAACGGTTACAGAAAATGTATAAAGGTAATATTGTTTTAAAAGGAATGGGAACACTAATAGCATCTAGGGATTCTATTCCATTGATATGTACTGAGGGTAATCCAGGGATGGCATCACCAGGAATGGGAGATATTCTTGCAGGAATAATAGGTGGGCTCTTAGCACAGGGTTTATCTTCATCTGAATCTGCTGCTATTGGAGTTGCGATACATGCAAAATCAGGCGATATTGCAGCACTTATTGGCGAGAGGGGTACAATTGCAACTGATTTAATGGATCAAATAAAATTTTGGGCGAACCCATGAACCCATCAATAATTTTAGAGAAAGAAAAAGATACTATAAAATTAGGAAGAAAAATAGCGGAACTTTTGCCAAAAAAATATTGTGGATGGATGATCCTTCTTGAGGGTGAGTTAGGGGTTGGGAAAACAACATTAGCCCGTGCAATTTTGGGAGAATTTGGTCACAAAGGAGCTGTTCCAAGCCCGACATATACTTTGGTGGAGCCATATGATTTTCCAGATGGGATTATATATCATATTGATTTATATAGAGTTATCTCATTAAATGAGATAGAGTTCCTTGGTTGGTCTGATTTGTATTCAGGTCTTATGATAATTGAATGGGCAGAAAAATTCCCTGCACTAGTGAATGAAGCTGATATCTTGATTAAACTGAATTATTATTCTCATGGTCGAGCATGTCAGTTAATCTCAATAAGTAAACGTGGAAGCGAGATTTTAAAAAGTTTTAAACATGATTTTTTTGATTTAAAGTAGTATTAAGTAAAAGCTGTATCCCTATAATTTCGAAGAAAAAAATTTGTTTTTTTTGTCATATTTCTATAATGTCACATCAAAAGACCTGTCGATTGGAGGAATTTATTCGTCAATGCTTCGGGAACGCTTAACATTTGCATTAATCCTGTGTTCGCTATCAGTTGCGATCCAAGGCCAAACTACCCTTGAAAATATAAGAATTGGATCAAACCAAGATCAGACGCGACTGGTTTTGGATCTAAGTAACAAAGAAATATACAATTCGTTTTTTCTGAGAAATCCAAATAGATTAGTTGTTGATTTAAACAATACTCATTTATCACAATCCTTTCAAAAAAAGTCACTGAGTAAGGGATTGATTAGAAATGTTCGTACTGGCATCCGACCTAAAGAAGGTCTTCGAGTTGTTCTTGATATAGAAGATATTTCAAAATCAAAAGTTTTTTTGACTAACAAAGATAATCAAGTTGGCCATAGTCTGGTAATTGATTTGTTTAAAAATAATATTACACAAACTAAAAATAGTGACGCTGATAAAAATGAAAATGAAGTTGAAGTTCTTAGATATATAACAATTGTTATTGATCCTGGTCACGGAGGACATGATCCCGGCGCCATTGGACGCAACAAAACAAAAGAAAAAAATGTTGCTTTATCCGTAGGTCGTCACTTGTTTAGCCGTATTAATCGAGAAAGAGGTATGAGGGCTATATTGGTTCGTAATAACGATAAATATGTCAATCATAGGGATAGAATGGAAGTAGCCCGACAAAATAACGCGGATCTGTTTATTTCTATTCATGCTGATGCGGTGAATGATAGACGAGCTAAGGGTGCATCGGTTTACGCTGTATCGCTAAAAGGAGCTAGTGACGAAGCGGCCAAGAGATTAGAGCAAAGAGAAAATGCTTCTGATCTTGTTGGGGGTATATCTTTATCCGATAAAGATGATGATTTAGCTTCAGTTTTGATGGATCTTTCGAAAAATGCAGTAATTTCTGTTAGTTTAGATATTGGACAAAGGGTGCTCAACCAGTTGGCAAAAGTAGGGGCTATACATCGTAGTAAAACTCAGCAAGCGGGGTTTCTTGTTTTAAAATCACCTGATATTCCATCTATACTTGTTGAAATGGCTTATATTTCTAATCCAAACGAAGAAAAAAAACTTAATAGTAAGAATTATCAATTAAAGCTTACAAAAGCTATACATAGTGGTATCAAGGATTATTTTTATCAAAACCCTCCGAGAGGAACCTTGATTGCACAGGATATAATGTCTCCAAATCGTGAGTTAAAACACGTAATTATTCGAGGAGATACACTAAGTGAAATAGCACAATATTATAATGTTAGTATGCCCTCAATACGCTCTGTCAACAAAATGAAAAATAATAACATTCGCATTGGTCAAGTTCTTAAGATCCCACTTTCATATGGAACTTAGAATTTAATTAAATCCGGTAATCTATCTTTTTGTGAATAATAGTATTCAATCTAAAAAACCTGTTATATGCATAATGGGACCAACTGCGTCTGGAAAAACCCAAGTAAGTTTAAAATTAGCTGCCAATTTTCCATTAGAGATTATTAGTGTTGATTCAGCACAGGTGTATAGACATATGGATATTGGAACTGCAAAACCAGATATAGCAGTTCTAAAGAAAACACCCCATTGGTTAATTAATATTCTTAATCCTGAGGAAATCTATTCTGCAGGATCCTTTGTTTCTGATGCTCATAAAATTATTAATAAGATCCATTTGAAAGGTGAAATACCAATGCTAGTTGGTGGGACGATGCTATATTTTCGTTCACTAATAAATGGAATATCAAACTTACCTGATGCAAATAGTGAAGTACGAAACCAGATAAACCGAGAGGCTCAAGAAAAGGGCTGGCCAAAATTACATGATATATTGCATGATATTGATCCTAAAACAGCAGAACAAATCAACCCTAATGATCGTCAGAGAATACAAAGAGCACTAGAAATATTTAGATTAAGCGGTAAAACTCCTTCGAGCTTAAAGAGCATAAATGTAGTTAGGAAACCAGAATATAATTATATAAAACTAGCGCTTATTCCTTATTCTCGTGAGAAATTATATGACAGAATCAACAATAGATTTATAGAAATGTTAAATCATGGATTTGTTAAAGAGGTAAAATTCTTGCGAGATAGGGAGGGTTTATCAATTAATAGTGTGTCGATGCAAGCTGTAGGATATAGACAGATATGGAGTCATCTTGATGGGGATATAAGCTTGGAAGAGGCAACATTCAAAACTCAATCATCAACCCGTCAATTAGCAAAAAGACAGCTTACTTGGTTGAGAAATGAACCAGGGCTATTATCTTTCGATTCTCTTAAAGAGGATGTTTTTGATACTATATTTTCTCATATAAAAAATAAGTTATAAGATAATAAAATATGATCGATCTGTTTTTAAATAGTTTGGAAGAAAGTTTTTGTTAGAAAGACCTAAATCTGGTGAACGTGTAGTTCTTCTTCACATATATAAAGGTAGAGATAGGCATCTAACTAATAATGAAGAATTATATCAGCTAGCCATTTCAGCAGGCGCAGAGGTAGTTGGTGAAGTTTTTATACATCTCCGCTCGTTAAATCCACGCTACTTGATTGGCAAAGGTAAGATCCAAGAATTAAGGCAAAAGATCCAGGATACTCAAGCTGAAATTATTATTAGCAGTGCTCCATTAAATTCGAGTCAGGAAAGAAATTTAGAGAGGGAGCTTAAATGCCGGATGCTGGATCGCAGTGAACTGATACTTGATATATTTTCTCAACGAGCAAGAAGTTTTGAAGGTAAACTTCAAGTGGAATTAGCACAACTCAGACATTTATCTACTCGTCTTGTTCGTGGATGGACTCATTTAGAAAGACAAAAAGGAGGTATTGGGCTTAGAGGTCCAGGAGAAAAGCAACTAGAAACAGATAGACGCCTAGTTAACAATAGAATTAAACAACTAAAACAACAATTAAGGCAGGTCGATAAACGTCGATCTATGAGCAGAATGAATCGCATTCGATCAGAAACGTCAACTGTTGCTATTGTTGGGTATACAAATGCAGGAAAATCTACTCTATTCAACAAGTTAACTCGTGCAAATGCTGTTACAGCAGATCAACTTTTCGCAACGCTTGATACAACCATGCGTCGTTTAAAAACTAAAAAAAATAATACAATAATTTTTGCAGATACTGTCGGTTTTATTAATGATTTACCACATGAATTAATTGCCGCCTTTCGCTCAACACTTGAGGAAATAAAATATTCGGAATTGATTTTGCATATCATTGATGCAAGTGATAAGGATTACTGGCAACATTTAAGATACGTTAATTCTGTATTACGGTTGTTAGATGCAGATAAAATCCCCCAAATTAGGGTTTATAATAAAATCGATAAAATTAATAGGAATTTTGGTTTAGCGAAGAACAGTAATGGGCAAACAAGAGCTGCCTGGATATCGGCATTTCAACCTGATGATATTCGTTTATTAACTGAAGCAATTCAACATAAACTCCAACGCAGGTTGTTTAATGGTACAATTAATCTTAAGCAATCACAGGGCCGCCAAAGAGCGCATTTATTTGATTTAGGAGCGGTAGTTAGTGAAAATATTCTTACTGATGGAAGCTGGTTGCTTGAGATTAAAATGAATAAAAATGAATTTAGACGTTTTGTAAGAAAAGAAAAAATAGATGAAGATACTATTAAACAAGCATCACTATTGATGGCTTCTTAAAAAATATAGAGATTAAAATATGACTTGGAAAGATTCTGGAAATGGAAAAGATCCCTGGCAAAATAGAGGAAATCAGCCAGAAGATTTGGATCAAATGTTTGAAGCTTGGCAAAAAAGATTAACAGGTATTTTTAGAGGTAATGCTGGTAATAAGCAGGGACCAAAGGGTATGAAAATAACTTCTGGTGGCTCCATATTACTTATATTTATACTGCTTGCATGGGCTTTTACAGGGTTATACCGAATTGATGAGGCGGAACGAGGTGTGGTCCAGCGATTTGGAGCTTATACTAAAACAACTTTACCAGGATTACATTGGCGTTTTCCGTACCCAATAGATAGGGTTGATATTGTTAATACTAATGAGATTGTCAATTTTCCTTTTCGTACAGAGATATTAACTGGTGATGAGCAATATGTTTTTGTTCAGATGGTAGTGCAATATCGACGGACAGATCCAGTTAAATTTAGTTTTGAGGTTGTTGATCCTGAATCAACTTTGCAAGATGTAACAGAAGCTGCTCTTCGCGAGGTAGTTGGCACAAGTTCCTTAGAAGTGTTAGTTACTGAAAGACGTGATGAGATAGCCCCAAGAACTCAAAGTCTTCTTCAAACAACGCTTGATGACTATCAGGCCGGTATTGTAGTTACATCAATTAGTCTCGAAAGATTAGATTACCCTCAAGCTGTTCAAAGTGCTGTTGATGATACTCAAAAAGCGCGAAATGATAGTGATCGTTTTGTATTAGAAGCTGAAAAATATGCACAAGATTTAATTCCTCGCGCACGAGGTTCAGCTGCCCGAATCCTCCAGGATGCAGAAGCATATCATGACAGAGTGATTGCCGATGCTGAAGGCCAAGCATCAAGATTTTTGGCGCTACTTGAAGAATATAAAAAAGCTCCTCGTGTAACACGAGATAGATTGTATATAGAAGCTGTCGAAGAAGTTTATATGAATTCAAACAAAGTTATACTTGATTCTAAAGGCAGTGGAAATCTACTTTATTTGCCAATTGATAAACTTATTGGCGATCGTGAAAGACCAAGAGTTTCCGATAATTCAACAACTCCTGTGATTACTCAGCCGGGTGTTCAGGGAGAAGATCCCAGTCCAATTCGAAATAGGAAATTAAGACAATGATTAATAGTAAATTTAGCATTCTCATACTATTAGGTTTCGGGCTAATCATCCTTGGTCTTGCAACATTTACAGTAAATGAAAGGGAGTTAGCAATAAAACTGCAAGTTGGAGAGGTTGTTCGTTCAGATTATGAACCTGGAATTCACTTAAAAATACCTTTCATTCAAAGTGTCCGTAAATTTCCCAAGCGCATATTAACAATAAGCGACCGGCCAGATCGGATATTTACCGCAGAACGCTTGGCTTTGCAGGTTGATTTTTTTGTTAAATGGAGAATTATTGATTCTGTGCAATTTTATATTTCTACAGGCGGAAGCCAGAGATTAGCAAATAATCGATTATCAGAAATTATTAAGAATGCAATTGTTACTGAATTTGGCAAAAGATCTGTTCAAGAGGCAATTTCAGTTGAGCGCGCTGAATTAATTAAAGATATGCTTGCAACTGCGAGTAGTGCTGCACAGGGACTTGGCGTTGAACTTATTGATGTACGTGTCAAACAGGTGGAGTTCCCCGACGATGTGAGAAATTCAGTTTATCAACAAATGAGAGAAGAGCGTGCTCGAATTGCTGCAGAACGAAGAGCTGAAGGAATGGAGATTTCTGAACAAAAAAAATCAACAGCGGATAAAGAAAGAACAATTATTCTTGCTGATGCTAATAAAGACTCACAAATTATTCGTGGGGAAGGAGATGCATCTGCTGCAGATATATATGCTTCGGCATACAGTCAGGACCCAGAATTTTATGCATTTTATCGTAGTATAGATGCTTACCGAAATTCCTTAGGTAGATCTGGCGATTTAATGGTAATTGATCCGAATAATGAGTTTTTTCGTTATTTAAATAAATCAGAAGTTCCTGAGTAGACTGTCACACGCTATATGGCATAGGCTTTAAAATCCTAGAGAGTATTTTTTTTAGATTCTTATAATTGATTAACATCATGTGGCAGGATATTTTTACAGCAATCTCTTTGTATCTTATTCTTGAAGGAATGATTCCATTTATTAATCCGAATGGCTTCAGAAGTTTTGTGACAAGAATGTCTGGATTTAGTGATAATAATCTTCGAATGATAGGATTTATTTCTATGATTATTGGCTTAGTATTATTATTTTTTGTGAGAGGATAAAAAAACTTTGGGATATATTTAATGAGTAAGAATGTTGTAATCATTGGGACTCAATGGGGCGATGAGGGAAAAGGTAAGATCGTTGATTTACTTACTGAAAAAGTCTCAGCAGTTACTCGTTTTCAAGGTGGCCATAATGCGGGGCATACTTTAGTTATTAATGGTAAAAAAACTATTTTACATTTAATACCATCGGGCATTATGCATGATAAAGTTGAATGTTTAATAGGCAATGGCGTAGTACTATCAGTTGAAGAATTAATTAAAGAAGCAAATACACTTATAGCTTCAGATATTCCTGTATTTGATCGCCTAAAAATAAGCGCCTCATGCCCACTTATATTGTCATCCCATGTTGCTTTGGACGCAGCTAGAGAAAGAGCTCGTGGTTCCTCTGCAATAGGAACAACCGGAAGAGGTATAGGCCCGGCATATGCAGATAAAGCTTCACGAATAGCTTTGAAAGTTTCAGATTTATTGGATAAGGAACATTTTTCTGAAAAACTAAAAGAAGTGATAAATTATCATAATTTTTTACTTTCAAAATATTATAAAGAGGACCCAGTCGATTTTTCACTAACTTTAAATAACGCATTAAGAGATGCTGAAATAATTACCCCAATTACGGCAGATATAACCCAAGTCTTACAAGATTTAAAAGATGAAGGGAAAAATGTATTATTTGAAGGAGCACAGGGTACCTTTTTAGATATTGATCATGGAACTTATCCTTTTGTAACTTCATCAAATACTGTAGCAGCTGCAGCAAGTACGGGGTCAGGAATCGGCCCTCGTGATCTAGATTATATATTGGGAGTAGTTAAAGCCTATACAACTAGAGTGGGGGCAGGCCCTTTTCCCACAGAGCTATTTGATGCCACTGGAAAGCATCTCGCAAAAATTGGCGCTGAGTTTGGCGCAACCACGGGTAGACCTAGAAGATGTGGTTGGCTTGATGTCGTTGCTCTAAGACGGTCGATTATAAATAATAGTATTTCTGGATTATGTATTACGAAATTGGATGTTATGGATGGATTAGATGAAGTGAAAATATGTGTTGGGTATAAAATAGACGGGAAATCCATAAAAGGATTGCCACTTAAGATGCATTGTTTTTCAGAGTGTGAACCGATTTATGAAACTATGCCAGGCTGGTCGGAATCAATTTTTGGTATAACAAAATACCAAGATCTACCTAAAAATACTCTCGATTACTTAGGTCGTATTGAAGAGCTCGCTGAAATACCCTTGGATATAATTTCTACGGGTCCAGATAGAGATCAAACCATAATAAGGCGAAACCCTTTTGATAAATCTAAAAATTAAAACTAAGAAAGATCTTCTTTTTGATTTGATTGATATCGTTTTTCCCAAAAATCAGCACCCTTGATACCTAATGATATTGGGTCAAATGAATATTTGATAGTCTGTTTTTTTCTTTGTTCTTCATAATCTTTTAGTGCTATTAGCGACGGTTTTGCCAAAAAATAAATTATTAGAATACCAATGATATTAAACCATCCCATTAATCCCACTCCTATATCACCTAAACCCCATGCGATACTTGCGGTTTTAACTGATCCATAAAAAACAGATATCAACATAACAATTTTTAGAATAAACATCATGCCAGGTACCTTTAATGATCTTTTTAAGTAGGCTATATTTGTTTCAGCTATATAGTAGTATGCAAGTATTGTTGTAAAAGCAAAAAAGAATAATGCAATTGCCACAAAAGGAGCCCCAACTCCTGGAATTACTGACTCTAGGGCATATTGGGTAAAATCTGGGCTATTTGGATCTTTATCTAGGCTAATATTTTGAATAATTAAGTTTGTCTTGCATGCTGCATCACTGCATACATTATACGAACGAGTCATTAAAATCATAAATGCTGTTGCCGAGCACACGATTAAAGTATCAATATAAACTGAAAAGGCCTGCACAATTCCCTGTTGTGCTGGGTGTTCAACCTCTGCAGCAGCAGCAGCGTGAGGCCCTGTACCCTGACCTGCTTCATTAGAATATATGCCTCTCTTAACACCCCAGCCAATTGCTGCACCCATGCCTGCCATTGGTGAGAATGCATCACTTATAATAAGATTAATAATTTCTGGCAGACGCGTAATATTGAGAGCAATGATAATAAATGCCATCGAAACATAAGAGAGGGCCATAAAAGGAACCACAACCTGTGTAAAATTGGCTATGCGTTTTACCCCGCCAAAAATAATAAATCCTAAAATAACTAATATTACTGATGTAACTGTAATTGTAGTTGTGTTTAATGGTCCGATTATTGTCTCAATTATGCTTCCTTCTCCAAGCGCTTCAACTGCTGCATTTCCTATAGCATTAGCTTGAACCCCAGGTAATAACATACCTGTGGCTATGATAGTTATAATGGCAAAAAAAATCGCATACCATTTTGCTCCCATAGCCTTTTCGATATAATATGCAGGTCCTCCACGGTACTGGCCTTTATCTTCTTCTTTGTAGATTTGCCCTAATGTTGATTCTACATAAGCGGTAGAAGCTCCAAAAAAAGCTACTATCCACATCCAAAAAACTGCTCCTGGACCACCAAAAGCAATTGCTGCCGCAACGCCAGCAATATTACCCGTGCCAACCCTTCCGGACAGGGAAACTGATAAAGCTTGAAAGGTTGAAATTCCTTTTTCAGAGCTTTTTCCTGAAAAAATTAATCTCACCATCTCGCGCAAGAGACGAACTTGAAGAAAGCGCGTTTGAATGGAGAAAAAAAGACCAGCGCCAAGAGCTAAGAAAATTAACGCATTGCTCCAGATTATACTGTTTAAAGTGTCGACAAATTCTTGCATTAGTAAATTTATTCTATTTTTCTAAGATTATTACCTATATTGTACAGGAAAATAAAAGTACATTATTTTTTTAAATGGTGCCGAGAAGAGGATTTGAACCTCCACGGGAGTTATCCCACTAGCACCTGAGGCTAGCGCGTCTACCAATTCCGCCATCTCGGCATTTTAGTATTTTAGTGTATTTTATTTGGATGGTGTGCTGCAATGAAAATAGATATTTAATGTCAAACAAAGAATTTTTTTGGAGAATTGACCTGTGTTTGAGAATGAAAGAAAAGAATCTACAAACATGAGTTACGTCATTGGGCTTCGCGCTGTGGAGCATTTATTATCACTTAATAATATTAAGATTAGGAAACTATACGTTGAGTATCATCCTGTAAATAAACGCATCCTATCCTTAATCAATGAAGTACGGAAAAGAAATATAGATATTTCAGAAGCAAATCGCGGCAGGTTAACACAAATATGTGGAGTGAGTAATCATCAGGGAATTGTAGCGGTTATTAAAAGAAAATCTTTTATTGATGAATCATCTTTACGAACTTTTATAGAAACTAGGTTGAGTAAAAAGAGCGCATCACCAATTTTTATTTTAATCCTTGATGGTATTCAAGATCCTCATAATCTTGGCGCCTGTTTACGTACGGCAAATGCTTGTGGAGTAGATGTGGTCATTACCTCAAAGAGGGATTCGGTAAGCCTTAACCCAACTGTAAGTAAAGTATCTTCTGGAGGATCAGAATCACTGCTTTTTTCCTCTGTAAAAAATATTGAAAAAGTTTTGGAATGGTTAAGCGATTATGGTGTCGTATTAATCGGGACAAGTGATTCAGTAGAAGATAATCTTTTTGATAGCGATTTGTGTCGTCCATTGGCATTTGTAATGGGCAGCGAAGATAAAGGGCTTAGAAAATCAACGAAAAATCGCTGCGATGAAATTGTCAGTCTACCCATGTCAGGGACTGTATCCAGTCTTAATGTTTCTGTTGCGACAGGAATATGCCTTTATGAGGCTCTAAGGCAACGAACTTCTACTAAAAGAAAATCTTAACTAATTTAATTTTAGAAATTAATAAAATATTTTTTCTTGCATGGTTTGTTTTCCTTGGGTAGCATTCTTAGCCCTCGTTTGTTTTTTACGAGAATATATTAACCTCTTGCCTCACTGTTTAAACCAGGAGGCTATTATCCGAAAGGGGATACGATGAGATATTATGAAATTGTATTTCTGGTTCATCCTGACCAGAGCGAACAAGTGCCTACAATGGTAGAGCGCTACCAAAAGATGATTACCGATTCCGGTGGCTCAATTCATCGAAATGAAGATTGGGGAAGAAGAAAACTTACTTACCCTATAAATAAAGTGCATAAGGCTCACTACATACTCATGAATATAGAGTGCAAGAAATCTATAATAGATGAAATTGTAAGCGGGTTTCGTTTTAATGACGCCATTTTGAGGTACCTTTTACTTAATTGTAAGGAGGCAGTAACGGAATCATCACCTATTTTAGAAGATATGAAATATGAAAAAGAGAAAGACCTTAAAACTAAGGAAATACGTAATGAGAAGAATGAAGTTGATTCTGGAGTGATTGACAAAAATAAGGCCAACATTGTTACTAATGATAAAAAAATAGAACCTTCTTTAGATCAAAAGGAAAAGGTAAAAGAAACCCAGGTAGATGATTCAGCTGCA